>JAABUQ010000042.1_pt1 | contig 223907 bp, 227 predicted proteins | sample 5560001 | NCBI WGS metagenome assembly JAABUQ01 (sample SAMN10711888, study PRJNA513371) | rock metagenome | isolation source: Antarctica rocks | place: Antarctica: Victoria Land, Finger Mt nord | collected 2015-12-18
TTCGGGGGTTGGGGAGTGGGGGGAAGGCGGGGGAGGGACGGGGGATGTACAGGTGAGGGATTTGGGCTGGGCTGGGCTGATGGGGTGTATAGTTCAAGAGTGCGATTCGGAAGGAACTGTGAGGGATGGGGGTGGGGAGGGGCGGAGTGGTTTGTGTCTGTGGGCGTGGTGTTTGCATGGCTTGGGGATGATGGGCTTGAGTATAGGGAGCTGGGGACGTTTCTATATACATATATATACTTGTATACTGTAGGGAATATGGACAACGAATGCAAGCGTGAGGAATAGGATCCATCAGCGATGCTGGGCTCTCTCATAGCTTGGCTTTGGGTTGGTCTTTTTTGAGCATTTCCTGTGCCACCATTCTCCTCTGCACCTTGCCCGTTGCTGTCTTGGGCATGACATCCGTAAAGAATATCTTGGATCGTCGTTAGCGAGAGAATGTGATACCAAGGCCTGGAAGCTTACTTTCGATGGCACCTTGAACTTTGCGACTTTGGAAGCAATGTAGCTGCGCAGCTCATCCTCTTTCATGTTTTGCCCGTCTTTCAAGACTACAGCCAGACCAACCACTTGGCCGTACATATCATCATCAATAGCGAAGTGCACAGCTTCCGCTATCGCTTGATGCTGGGCCACAATGTTGTCAAGCTCGACGGGGCTGATCTTTTCGCCACCCTTGTTGATAAGCTCCTTTATCCTTCCCGTGATAATGACATATCCGTCTTTATCTTGCTTGCCTTGATCACCTGTTCTGAAGAAGCCGTCTGCCGTGAACGAGGTCTTGTTGGCTTCAGGATTGTTGAGATAGCCCTTCGTGACATTCTCCCCACGGATGCATATCTCGGCTTCTGAGCCTTGCAGTTGTTCCTTACCATCTTTGTCCAGTATCTTCACCTCGACACCCTGACCTATGCCTACGCTTCCAGGCAAGCGCTTTGCAGGCGGTAAAGGGTTTGAGGTCATTTGGTGGGCTCCTTCCGTCATTGCATAAGCTTCGAGAACCGGGGCATTGAATGCTTTTTCCAATTCGTGGAAGATCTTGGGGGATAGCGGTGACGAGCATGACCTGATGAATCTGATTTTCGGGATTTCGGTAGGTGGTGGATTTCGCAGCAGAATTTGATGTATTGTCGGGACTGCGGTATACCAATTGGCCTTATGCGTGACGAAGTTGTCCCAGAATTCGGAGGCTGAGAACTTCAGGGGTACAATGACCGATCCTCCAGAGAAAAGTGGTGCCAGAAAACCTGCGAGGAGCCCATGAACATGGAAAAGCGGCATCACCAGGAGGGTCCGGTCATCAGGGCTCAGGTTGTAGGTCAGCTGAATGTTCTCTGTAAACGGTTCAGCTAGTGTGGAGCTTCAGACGAGCCGCCCGAGCATACTCATTGTTCTGGTAAGGTTTTTGTGGGTCAATGGTACCTGTGCACATTAACCACCCCATCCACCATCAAGAGCTCTGCCAGCGCATACCGCTTTCGGCCTCCCTGTCGTACCGCTCGTGTGCAAGACCAACGCAACATCGTCCGGCTGTGCTTTCTCAATTGCTTGATTCCCATTGCCTGAGAGCTTTCCAGTATCCTTCACATCCAGGACCACGTCTTCACCGTTCCAGTAGACTTCTGCTATGGCAGCTTTGTATTTGCGAGCAGCACGGACAGCAGGCCCATCTTGTTGCACGGAACCCTTGGGTACGAGAGCCACGGCTGAATTAAGATCATCGATGTAAAACTCGAACTCGTCTTGCTTATAGGCTGGGTTCAAAGGGGCAGCTATGGCGCGCTGCCAAGATGCTGCAAGGAAGGCGACGATGAACTCATACGAGTTGGGTAGAGCAATTGAGACAGCCGCTTGAGGAGCAATCCCCAACGAGGCAAGCTTCTTCTGGAATGAGGATATCTGAGCATTCAGCTGCTCATAGGAAACCGTGAGAGCATCCGGTTTACTAGGGACGATGATGGCTGTCTTTTGACCGGAGGGCTCGATCGTATTCGCAAGGGTGGTGGCCATTGCGATTGGCGGCAACGATCCTGCAACAAGTGAAATGTTCATCTGAAGATCCAGCGAACTTAAGGCCTTTCGGCCTTCGTGATAGACCCCCCATTGGAGGCACGCGACAATGACGGTGACGTTCGGCTGCTAAGCCCCGGCTTTGAGCTCTCGACCTCGTCACGCTAGTTATTAGCGCTTTCATGTCTGTCTGTAAAGCTTGGCACACAAAAATCGACTTCTCCCCCCCCCCAACATATACACCTCCACCGACTAAGACAAAAATTGAATTTGAAGCGTTTGAAAGAAAGTATAGATATCAAGATTGTTAACGCTTGAATTTGAGCGAATTTGCACGATAATTGATTATGCTAGAGCTGCTAGTATAACATTGCTCGGTTGCTCCAGAAGCTTGAATTACTTGAACACAATATAGAAGCTTCAAATCTTCTTTAAACTTGCCCAAAATCAAGTGCTAACTAACTTGTTGTACAGACTTTCTTCTAGATATTTTTTTAATCTGTTTGTCCCTAAATTGAAAAAGGTGTATATGTGGTAAGGGGGGAAAGAAGTCATCTTTTGTGTGCCAAGCTTTGCAGACACACATGAAAGCGCTAATAATAGCTTACAGTACTTCAATACGCGCCCGAACATCAAGCCGAACCAGCTTACCTACTTCTGCCTCACATCTCACCAAGTCTTCCATACTGCGACTATATACACCATGACCACCAATGATCCCCCAAAACCAGTACGCGGTGGACTCTCACTCTATGCAAATCTTTTAGATCCTTCTTCCAACAACTCAGCAGCCCCGGGTACCATATCGCGGGCGCCAGTAGTTTTCAACAAACCCGGCGGAAACGAAGCTCACCAAGATGAAGCATCGGTTCAGAAGCAGCAGATAAGTGCCGGTAGATAAGCATCTGCCCCTGGTTGAAGTGATCAACTTTTTGCGAATCGGTTGGCTCACGATTTGTCTGCATTGGTTCTGCCTTGACAGCCTCGCTCCGTTTTCAACCTACAAAGCGACCCCAGCTCGCTACGCCAAAAGCGAAGCCAAAGCCCGCTGCGCAGAAGGCAGCTTCTCAGACATCGAACATCGGTAACCCCGTAGGAACACCTCCCGATGCTGTTGGTGGAATTGTGAGACCGCCCCCGAAGAACACCCTAGCCGACTGGACAGCAGACGGCGATGACGACGTCAACGGTTTCTACGGCGCTGAAAAGCGCCAGAGGGGCGGTCGCAAGAAGAGGAAGAAGAACAAGGAGGAGGCACAAATTCCTCAAAATTGGGATGATATCTACGATCCATCGCGACCCAACAGCTACGAGGAGTACAAGCATAGCGAAGAGAAGATATCGGAAATACGAGAATGGAAAGATAGGCTATATTCTCACCGCATGGCTCGTCGACGAAGCAGTAGCATGGAGAGCGAAGACGACCGCTACAGGCCGCAAATGAACAGTAGGTCATGTTGGTCCTTGGGTGGTCGACTACTACTGATAGTGGTCAAAGAGCAATTCGCCCCGCCTGCCATGTCGTTCGCCCCTCCGACTTCACTGAACGACAGCCCTCCGCCACCACCGCCGCCCCCCGCCGAACTGCACAACGATCCAACTGGCGAAGATGCCTACGCGCGGCGATTGCGTTTGTCACAATTAGCCAGCCCGCCCGAAAGGCCGCCCTCGCCGGTACAGCAACCATTCGAACCTCCACCTCCGCCGCCGCGCAGTCACGACAATACTCCAGCACCACCGCCTCCTCCACCTCAGCCCGCTGCCTCAGCCCAGACTCCAGCACCCACCATCTCACGCGCCCCAGTCCGCTACAATCTGCCCGCCGCACCGTCAGAAATCCCCAAATCAGAAGCCGAGCTTGAGAACGCGCTTCAGAAGGAAGAAGCAGATGAACCAGAGCCTGAACCCGAAGCCGATGCGCCTCGATCTTTGCGACCAGGGCAGAAAGGTTTCGCAGAACGACTCATGTCCAAATACGGCTGGACCAAGGGCTCAGGCCTCGGTGCTAGTGGATCCGGCATTGTCAACCCGCTCCGAGCGCAGGTCGTGAAGCAGAAGAAGATGCCTGATGCCGAAGGGGGCGGATTTGTCGGTCCAGGCGCTATGGGCAAGATCGTTGGTGGTACAAGGAAGGGCGGAAAGAGTGATGGGACAGAGGAAGGTAAATTCGGAGCCATGAGCGAGGTGATCGTGCTGAGGGGCATGATTGATGGTATGGATCTGGATGCCGAGCTTGAGGGAAGCGGTGATGGTGGGCTGATGCAAGAAATTGGAGAGGAGTGTGCCGAGAAGGTAAGTTCAACCGCACGCACGATTAATACCAATAGCTCTCACTGAATCCGTTCGACGTAGTATGGCCGAGTTGAGAGGGTTTTCATCGATCGTGCTACACCTGTTGCGCCGCCGGTCTTTGTCAAATTCACCAGTCAGCTATCGGCTTTGCGAGTAAGTACCTGTCCCTGACCACTAGCAATGACAAGTGGTGATTTGTTTCTAGGCTGTCAACGCTCTTGAGGGGAGGATCTTCAACGGGAACACCATCACCGCCAGGTTCTTTGACACGGAGAAGTTTGAGGATGGCATCTATGTATAATCCCCTTGCCACAAGCAGGAGCAGTAACCATTCTATTTAGACGGTCCTCAGCATAGCATAGTCGGCGTGATCACGCATTTATCAAATGGCACCCCAAGATGTTCTGAAGATCTGTATTATAGGCTCTTTCCCTGGCGACCATCTCGCTTCCAATGATCCATAAGGAAGTTCAGACGCTATGCACACTACTGAAACCGCACAAACGCCTCCCAACGAAGCCCCCACGCATTCAGATACTGCGTAGTCCCTCCCACATGAAGCTATAAGCGTAGTCTTTACACATGTGAAAAGATCCCCCTGCGCAAACGCCGTGCAAATGTATATTTTGGTAGTAAAACAAGAGGGGCGCTGGCCGCATGGTACGAAGGACGCTCGAAGTGTGATTCTAGGGATGGGAGGTATTATTAGTATGCTGGCCTGCCTCCAAGGTTGCCCCTCTTCTCATCGGTGTCGATGTGCCAGACCACGTAATTGGGCAGGCCGACGACTTGGTATCCTGCGCGCTTGGCCATCTTGGCGAAGCCTTCCGTTTCGGCTTGGTTCTCGAAGGCGTAGCAGGGGAAGTTGATTCCTGAATTTGGCTGTTAGCGCCGATACTTGTAATCAGATGAAGCGAACGAGGATAAGAACTTACCGGATCGATGTACGTCTGCTTTGACCAAGATGTTTACGCCGCCTATTCCATCGAGCTCAACTTCGTCGTCTTTGTTGTGCCGCCAGTCTCCCATCTTGACGAGGTATTCTCTGCCCGTGAAGTATTCTTTGTAACCTGGAGACGGGTCAACTACAGAGGGGAATGGCCATATCGTATTACGCACCTTCTGCCAGGACTGTATCTTTGCTCAATGTTGAGGCAAGCTTCAAGGCTCTTTCGGATTCTTGCCAGGAATTGTAATCAACTGGGACACTGTAAGCGCTTCCCATGAGAACGTTGAATCACGATGGAATATTCTTACACTTGCCCTCAATGTCGCGGCCGTTCTCGTATCGATGAAACCATATATCTGTTGCTCGTTTAGCCACATACGAGCTTGGAGATCATGACTTGAGGAAGACATACTCGGTACGAGGATGTCCTTGTTGTGGTCCATGAAGTCTTCAAGGATCTTGCTCGGACTGTCTTGGATATCCACGTCTCTCCAGTACACCCATGAATGTTCAGGTTTTAATGCTGTGTATAGCAAGTAATTCCTGGCACGGGCTATCGCTTTCCGTCGAGGACCCTGAGCAGCAAAAGCGTGCCTTTCTGCCACATTCGCTACTCCTCCAACGGCGCCAAAATCCTTCTCCACAATCAAAGCACTGTGAAATGGAATCTTATCTGTCCGCTTTTGTACCCGGTCTAGCTCCGAGGAAAGTACAGCCAGGGTGTCGTCTGAGGAATCGCTAACGAGAAACGCCAAGTCGATGAGATCGTGAGGGTAGGTGAGTTCGGAAAGTAGGTCAAAGTATTTATTGAGATAGGGTGCAGCGTCCTTCAACGGAGTCAGGATGAGAACTCTTTCCTCATTGACCGCTGCCCTCGGCGTCGATGTGATCATATTCAGGTCTACATGCTTTATGGATTGAGATTCGACTTCAATTGGGGCGTGGTGATTGTATAGTACGGGGGTTTGCATATGGGCATGCCATCGTGCTTGTTCATTAGGCGACATATCCATTGGCGCTTTTGCTGGACCCCAACAATAATATCTAAGAATGGTAGAGATATGTCAGTCCTCATAGTCAAGGTTAGGTGAAGGGGAAGAATCCCGTACCTATTCATCCTCGACGATGATCTACTTAAGCCACTCCATAATATAAGAAATGTTATCGCAGCACCAATGTAGACCCAGACTCGCGACCTCGTCAGGTAATATATGATAGCTCTCGAGGCCGGTATCCGAGCTTTGGTGGACTTCCATGTTACTCCTCCCTTGGGGAGCAGCATGCCGCTGGAGGAGGCCGGGGGCGGCCAATTTGAGATTGACTTCGTAGAAGGCGGCCTCGTTCGCCAGTAGTGGCAAAGCCCCAGACACAGAGTCTAGGGGCGGCGAAGACTGTAGCAGCTCTGTCAAGCAGGTTCCGCCGCCGGTACAGGCCCAAAGGGAATCGATCTGTGGGAGCGCTGGTGAAGGATGAATATTACTTTACTTAGATCCATCGGTTTGGCCCTGCCGCCAAGGAGGCTTCCGCTTGGACCATGAAGGGTGTTTCGTTACCGGAGCTAAAATTCATCAGGCTTGTTTGATACATAAGCGAGCTTTGCGCTTGAATCCATTTCTTATTCTGCTCTCTGAAAATATGCACAGTATCTCAAAGCGCGTTCCTATGGTTGTGATTAAGTGTGTGACGGTCCGACCTAGCAATAGCAATCTTGCAGACACAGCGAGGCTCATCAAACCTTAAGTCCAGCTCACCTGAGTTGGAAGCCTGATTGAGGAGGTAGTCGAATGTTGGGTTCAACGCCATTTAGGTGTCAGATGTCAAATGCTTTGAGGCCTTCGAAAGAGATTGGAGTGGAGAGCGTAGAAAAGCACAGTTCTTTTCTACACAGGCGGAATGCTGCTAAATACATATAGAGTAGGTCCAGTATGCATTATGTGCCCAATCTCTTCGGAGCAGAAGCGATCCCCCTACTGCAGATACTCACCATTGCACTCTTTCTCAATGACATCAAACAAGGGTTTAGCGCTGAAGAACCCAGCCAGGGGCGTCCCGATCGTCTTGTACGTGAGAGCAGCATCCTCTTCATGAATCTTAACGGTCTCACCACCTCTGCCGCCAGCGGCTGCATCTGCCATGAGTTGAGCCTGGCAGCACTTCTCCAGGCTGATGAACCAGAAGACCGTCGCCTCTACGGTCTCACCTACCGTCAACAGGCCATGGTTCTGCAGCAACGCAGCTTTGCGGTCGCCTAAGCAAGCAGCGATATCCTTTCCTTCTTTCTCCACAAGAACGATACCATTGAAACTTTCATACAGGACATGATCCTACGCAAATGTCAGAAAATATCGATGAAAAGCATAGGGAGCCCTGCGCACATTGTGGAAAGAGCAAGAATCCTGCGTTATGGTGTCCAACTTCCGACCCAGGGCGCAGAACGTACGGCCATAGATGCTATGACTGTGTGCCGCACACAGAACATCGGGTCGAGCCTGGTGCACCGCAGCATGAATCATAAACTATTTGATTTCGCAGTCAGCATTGCTTCTTAGGATTGTGGGAGAGAAAACCCAGGCTGGTCTTGAGTAATGCTCGCTGGACATATCTTAAGGCCCTCACAGAGCTCAAAAGGGGGCAAACGCTGCTCGGAAAGGATAACCTGCCGCTGCAGCATTCAACAGTCGAACCTCTCCGCCATCGATGATGTTCCCGTCTTCGTCCACTTGTATCAAGTCACTCTTCTTGATGAGCGAGAAGGCAACACCGAAAGGGTTCACCCAGAAGGTAGTAGGGTCCACCGGATCGCGCAGTGTAATGTGGCCGGCGACACCCTCATCGAAGCCATATTTGCCTTGAAAGCGAATGATTAGCCAGTGTGCCATGGATGAAAGCACTCGCGCGATCTACCAAAGACACGGAAGGCAGCAGCGAGTCGCCCTTTGAGGTAATCCCGCTCTTCGTACTTGTCCGTGAACTGTGGAGGCCCGGGGAACTTTGGCATCTGCACCTTTGCTTTCGCCTCGCTCAAGCCAGGTTCATGCGGCGCCATAGTGGAGGGAGTGCTGTGCCCATTGGTTTGGGGCCCGACGGCCGACGGAGGTGCCATGTTGCAGTGTGTGGTATCGAAGGTTCGATAGATGGTGGTTGAAGTGTCCAGAAGAGAGTTAATAGAAGATCGGTGTGCACAGAGTTGGGCCGCGTTCAGCCGAATCCTTCGTCATGTCTACAGTACTACAAGTAATTGCTGATTTGCTTCCCCACCATACACCAGGCTTAGAGGAAGCCGTGGATCAAGCACCGTATGCCCGACGAGGAGAGTCGGGCGCTAACCCGATAGGGTAATGTTCATTTGAAACAATTGAGGCTGCGCATCTTCCGCTGTTTCTGGCCTAGGTGATGGCGAGACCATAATGAGCTATATTTTTCGACAGGTTTTAGGTCTCGAGAGTCTTCGTTGAAGCCTTTCCCGGATTTTCAGGGTAGGCACTTGAGTCTCGGCGCCCTACAGGCTGATGCAGAATGCTTACAGAGTGCTATGTGCGTAAGATACACGAACGGACTTGGACCCCGAAAGAAAGAATCTCACTGCTCCTACCGGTCTGCTTGTGGTGAGCGTGGCGCTAGCGAAATTACCTGAGGTTGTTCCCGTCTCAATTTTTGACGATTGAATAATAGAAAATCGTTGTGCTCCGTTCACGCTTTTCTGTTCTACGGGGCTCTCCAGCTAAACTCCTATTCCTCAGTGTTCTCCCGAATCCCCACCACGTTCAAGCAGTCTTTGGTGACTCTGACAAGCACTTTAAGGCTGTAAACAGCAACTCTGGCTATATCATGAGCCGACTTCTTAGGCAGTGCGTTGGCCTCATCAATGGTCGAGAATGGCAAGCTGCACGTGCAGTCACTGAAGTCCCAGTTTCCCGCCGTCAAGTCGCGCAGCACTTTCCTATGATCTACAGACATCTCGAAACATACATGAAAACCCTTGAGTCTGGTGAGAACTTGCGTGCTGGGTCATTCATCCAGCGAACGACCTGAAACGCCTTCCCTTCTGGATCGTCGCCGAGATAAACTACGGCGAGCTCCTGCCTCACCTGACCCGTTGGCTCAGATCTCTTGTTCCTTTACGGGAGGACCTCTTCAAGCACGTAGTCCGCGGTGGCCCATCACGTTTTGCCGTCATGCGCTTCTTCCCTACTGAACCTGGTAGGAAACTCGTAGATTTCAAATGCAGTGGGAATCCTTCAACGAAGATGCCTGGCAGCATGCTTGACGCACCGAGCCTCACGGTGCATGGGCAAGTACGTGGCGGATATGATTATCAGAGCGCTTTTGGAGTACTTGATGCGGAATTACAAGCTTGAGCTTGATGAGAAAGATGGCAAATGGAAGGGGTGCGGAAAGCTGGATTACGCAGCCGGATATGTTGATACGGTGTGAGAAGATAAGAAGAAGAGTAGCGGTTGAATACGGTAACGACCTAAATATCCTTGGTTGATATACAATCACAATAGCCCTGAGCCCTAGCTCTTCCATGAAGACTCTAGAACCCAAGTTTTAGGAGTTTTGTTAAAGTTTTATAAGGAAGCACCGAATACGCAATCCGTCCCCCCGTCGCATCGCTACGCCAAAATAAGCCTTTAGCAGATGCTCCTACATTCTTGTATACCAGAACATCGATACCTTCACTTGCCCGCTATTCCATCGACACAAATTATTGGTCTCGCAGCCTTCGAAAGTTGGTCAGGTTCTTCATGATAGTCGATTTTTCGAGATCTTGTCTTTGATTCTGTTGCCATATATGACATGGCCTCGAATATACTGCCTTCTGACCTCTCGTTCTCGTCGAACGGTGGCTCTTATCCGCCCCATGGGGTTATAACTGCGCAAGACCATGGACCCTATGTGGTCGTTGCTGACTGGATCTTCATGTGCATAATGGTATTGTCTGTGGCTACACGTCTTGGTACAAGGGCCAGGACCCTTCATCGAATGGATGCCGATAACATTCTTATTGTGGCTGCTGCTGTATGCACCCTCACTGAGTCTTAAAACTTCTCGCGTGTCATCGACAGCAAACTAATAAGTCTAGGCTATTTCAATAACCCAAAGCATTACGGTGCATCTTGCTGTCAACAACGGTCTGGGTAGGCATGAAGCGTTCCTCTCGATGTCGAGCCGTGACGCGTATCAAAAGGTACATCTAGCTCTAGTTTCTCTGGATCCTGTCTCTGATCTGGTCTCCGCCCATCGTAGTGTCTTTATGCTAGCCAGATGCTCTCTATCCTAGTACTCGGTTTGGCTAAGCTTTCCTTGATCTTTGTCTTGTCAGCCCTGACACCAGTGAAACGAATGTTGTGGACCTTTCGAATAGTTGCAATCTTGATTGCGATTTGGGTGGTCTCCTCGGTCTTAGCAACCTCTTTCCAGTGCAAGCTCCCAGAACCTTGGAAACCTGATTCAGGACGATGTATAGATCAGGCAAGTCACAACGATCTTTACCGTCCATTAGCTCATGTACTCCCAGGGCTCACTTCTCCGTGCAAACGGAATCATCAATATAGTCTCTGATGTCATTATAATGTTTTTCCCAGTATGGATCGTTTGGCGGCTACAGATGAGATTAAAGTATAAGCTGGCAGTGATACTTATCTTCTGGGTCAGAATTTCGTAAGCTCAGTCTTTTGATGGAACTCTAATGTGTTTGTACGCGTAACAGACACTAATGCAGGCCAGAGTCGTTGTATCAGCTGCTATACAGCTTGTTGCTCTCTCCCCGTACGTGGATACTACGGATAAAACCTGTATGTCAACGACTGCTGAAGACGTCCGCCTTGCCTTCTTTGATGCTCCAATCTGAGTTAGACTATAGGGACTAACGTCACGCCGACCATCTGGGCTCAGTGAGTCCCCGAAATGATGCTGGAATCTCAAAGGCTGATCTAACGAAGGGTTGTGATGGCTCTGAGTATCATCACCGCTAATGCGCCGCTGCTAAAGCCATTCTTGAACAACATTCAATCGGGCCTGATCGACTCTTCATTGCCAAAAGTCGCAGGCAATTACCAATTATCAAATCTCGCCCATAGTACTAAATATTCGAAGCAAAAATTGATCAGGTCTCGAGCTAAGAGCTTCGGAGGCAGTACCAGTCCGCTATCGCATAGTGCTACCCCATTGGCAACAAACTCTGCCCTCCCATCCGCGTGGCTGGCGAGCGCGGACACAGATGATGGATCTACGGACCGTGAACATAGTATAATGGGAAAATGGAGAGGGGCTGCAGGCTCTGCAACCGACCACACCTTGGTAGAGCATACGCGCTCGTAGTGGCACACAGGGGCCTGGGAGAGAGTAAGGTCTTGGGTTATAGATCTTCGTAAAGCAAGACCGAGAAGAACTGATCTGGGATGTTATCTACCATGGTCAGGTTGCTCCATGAAGAGACCGTACCGATTGGAGGAAGAGCACTTGATTTTGTTTAGGTTCTCGCCAAGGTGGGACTATGAGCAAAGTACTGGATAATAGATTTCCAAATTGGAGCTGTAAGCTTGCTGGTTGGCATGAGGTGCTGTACTGTGTATTAGGGATTTAGCCTTGCATTCCAGATCCAAAGACCGACCGGAGATGAGCGGCCCGTTTTTGCGTCATCAAATTCCCGTGTGCAACAACAGGGGCCTGTCTGTACCAATCGATACATGCGTCTTGTAGCAGTCACACCTCCCTCATCTCCATATGGACCTTACTCCGGAAGGGCAAACATGATGCCCCGCGCCTTTGATTGCCTGCAGCAAAGAAGGCAAACTGCACAGCTCTGAGTCGTACTAGTGAAACTCATCTAAAAGAGTCTTCTTCATCTCAGAATGGCTGCGAACATTGCCCCCGAACTCAATTTAAAGACCTGTGATTGTTTAGTCGCCGACCCCAATCTTTGAGGAATGGATCATACCATGACTGATGCTAAGCTTTCAATGCCAACAGCCGGTAAGTCTTAGAGTACAAAGCTTGCGAGATTTTGACTGATTGTGGCTCTAGAGCCTGGCTTGGAGTTACAAGGTATGTCTCCTTGCCGACGACGAATGCACTCTAGACTGCGATATCCACTGAAGCTTGTAACGCAGAGCAATCGAGAGCCTTGATTCCAGACAATATCGAAAAGCCTAAAAGGACCATAGGCACGATGGAAATTCTCGCTGCGTCTTTCAACATACTTAACACCTGGTTCGGCCTTGCCTCTACACTGGTGCTAGGGTTCAGCAATGGAGGACCAGTTACCATCATCTATGGCCTAATCTTGATCTCCATTGTCTATACAGCAACGGCGTTTTCGTTGGCCGAGCTTTCGGCCAAGTACCCTACAGCTGGTGGTCAATACCACTGGACCTCTCTCTTAGCATCCCCAGCAACGAAGCGAGCCTTTGTAAGATTTCTTTCTTGAAATCCTCGAAGCCGATATACTGAATCCAGGTAGAGCTACGCATGTGGTTCTGCGAACGCCATAGGTCGGATCACAATATGTGCGAGTGTGACTCTCATAGTGGCTCAGTTCATTCTCGGCGTAGTTGCATTCTCCATAGAATCTTACATCGTGAAGCGGTGGCATATCGTGGTTTTATACCAAGCTGCTAACGTTATCGCTATGCTGTATGATATGTTCATTCTTCAACGGACACCTTGGACGCACAATCTTGCTTGTCAGTGAGCCCTCCGTGGAAATGAAAGACCATAATCGCTGACTCTGGTCTGCAGTTACGGTTTCGATAGTAACTTTTCTTACAGCTACCATTACTTGCCTAGCGATTGCCAGTCCAAAACAACACAGCAGCGAGATCTGGAGTAGTTTCATCAACGAAAGTGGATGGAGTAACAAGGGTGCTGTTTTCTTGACAGGTCTGACAAATCCAAACTTCGGTTTCGGCGGTCTCGACGGAGCCGTTCATTTGGCGGAAGATTGTGTCAACCCCACGAAAGTAGTTCCATTGGCGACCATTCTCAGCGTAGTGACCGCAGTAATAACCGCTTTCTTGTTCGCCGTCTCGATGCTTTATTGCATTAGCGATATACGACTAGTGCTTGCAACGCGAACAGGGTTAGAGATCTCAACTCCATGCAGGCTCCGTTCTCCACTGACAGTTCGCAGCGTTCCCATTTTCGAGATATTCAGTCAAGCCACGAAATCTAAAGCCGCTAGTACTGTTCTGATGGTTCTTATGATATGCGTAGCATTTCTAACGTTGCTTGGAAGCGTCTTGGCGGCTTCGAGAATTACATGGGCATTTGCGAGAGATGAAGCCCTGATATTTGCTCGGTTCATCAAGAAAGTTGACCGCAAGCAGGGAGTCCCACTGTATGCGCTACTCTTTAACTCCTTTTGGATCCTTGCTCTCGGATGCATCTTCCTTGCCTCTACGACTGGTAAGAACCCAAAGTCCACTAAGCCTTGAACACAATGGCTGACTGTACAAAATCCTAAGCTTTCAACACCATCGTTGGCACGGGAATCCTGGTCGAACAGTTGTCTTTCGCTTTTCCCGCTGCGCTGCTCATGTGGCAAGGTCGGAGCGCTCAATTTCTACCTCAAGAAAGCCGATATAATCTTGGAAGAGCAGGATGGCCGGTGAACGCCATCGTAGTGGCTTGGACGTGTCTTGTCATGGTCGTATACAACCTTCCGACTACAAGACCCGTGACTGCGGGTAACATGAGTGAGTAGATATTGTCTCGATCCCTGAAGTAAGCAGATAAGCCAGTTCTAATCCGTGTTTCTCGATGTGGCAGATTACACATCGGCAGTACTGTTTGGTATGGCTCTCGTAACAATGGCCAATTGGTTCTCTTATGCAAGAAGTAACTATCACGGCCCAAGTGTTGTATTGCTGGCTGGAACATAGAGTACTGGGCAGAGACTACAGGTTCCTCGACTGCATCCACGATGGTCCTAGTGAAGAGCTTCGTAGACGTCCCAAGATGGGAGGCCGACATGCAGAGTTTTTGATGAAGATGCGGAATGGCGTTGGTGAAAAGTCCGAGCGGTTTTGCACCCGAGCGCGCCTCTATGCTGGAAATACATCGAGCATAGAGACAGCCCACGGTTCTAATATGATGGTTTTCCATCTGAGAACGCCATGGTGTTCGTCTTAATACTAGCTAATTCATCTATGAAGGTCAATTGCGCTTAAGCTAGCAAAATGTAAGCTTTGATTTTAGCAAGAGCGTACATGTAGAATGGCGGCATCGTCCAAATATGCTAGTCTAAGACCGGCGGAAATACCGAAAGAATAGAATAGTGTACGGGTTTACGAAATGAAGTGCAAAGTCCATGGTGTCAGGAAGAGCATCGCCCAGCATGCGACTAAAGACAGAAGAGCAAAGTCGTATTACTGCGCGGTGGCCACTGCGAACCGGCTAGTGGAGAGGTTCCGCGAGTACAATACTCCGTACTCGTGTAGAGATTCAGTGAGTCCTCGAAAGTTGTCTCACCGAACAAGCTTCGGAAATGGCGTTCCACATCGCGGTTGCGGCGTCCATCCTCGGCTACAGCAGAGGCGTGTAATTTCTCAAGTCATTCTGAGATTGGGTTTGCCGGCGGACGAGACGAAGGTTGTCTTCCAAAGCCCCTCAGCAGCGGCCTAATCTTCTGCTCTCGAGAGATAGCATTGCGTGCGCGTTGCATCAAGGCATCAAGGAGAGAAGACTTCAACCCTTAGCCCTCCCTGTTTCTAGCACGACATGCAAATCTGTTCCTGATCTGTACGTTCAACAGCAAGGGAAAAGGCATGAGGAGCAAGTCGAGACTTGTCCAAGCCCGAGGCAGTTGGTAGGATCACTAAGCAATATAACTACTCGTACGGAGCTCGACCCCATAAGTCCTGGTCATGCCAAGACCTGGCCGATAGGGGACGTTTAGGGGCTACGGGGTGCTAGGTGCCCCAGAATCCGCAAACCTGTCGCCTGGGCGACAACTTCTAGATGGTCCTTCGGGCGGTCTCCAGTTAACCACACTAGTGGCACTACTAGCGTCGACCAGGACTTTTGCTGTAGACCTCCGTACTTCATACTCAGACTGCAGACATACTCAGACTGCAGAATCAGATCCACTCACTCCTTATCTACGAAACTACCAGCCTATCATCGGCTTGGGCTTTATGTGCTGGACAATTGCGATCGACCCCTGAATTTCACTCTGCAGCATAGCCTTGTTCTAGAGCTTAACGCCCCGGGACGCGCCTTTTGGGCCTCGCTTGCCGCCCAATTACATTGTCAATGTACTGTAGCCAATGATGTGGAATGCATTGGTAGGTGTACCGAAATGATCATGCTCTGGTTCACAGGGTGGAGGATAGACACAGACTGCGACTTGGATTGAGAACGTTGAAGGAGCGAAAGTGGAGCTCTGGTCATTTCCCGTGACTGCGGAGGAGCCATGCCCGTGGTTGAAGGCTCGATTGAAATTGCGGCTACAAGGATGTGGATCTGGTACCTGAGCTAGTGGCCTCCCTAATTGCTAGCTCGAACGTTTAGCCGTGGTGACTGCGCGGGCATTTCTGGGCACGCCGCAAGCGGCAAGAGAAGCCTGGGGGCCAAGACGATCATCCTCTTGTTCTCCACGCTCCTCAATTCTTCCTCTCTTGTGTACGCTTACGCTCTTGTTCTTTACACTCACTCAGTCATTCTTTTGATCTGCGATATTCATTCCTTAATCCTGTTTCTACCTCGCCGGGCCCTAATTCTGAGCTATCCGTACATACACATCTTGAATTCTACGCGAATGAATTATGGACCACTTGTAACATCATTCGAATAATTATATTCTACTACGCTCTCGGGAGGTCCATTCGTACTCGGGAACTACAGTCGGAGACGAACCTCTCCGGCCATTGACTTCGGCACAGAGGAATGGGTCGAGTGCACCTAAACCATGGTTTTCTCCACCTCAAAGGTCGGGCAGCTGCGCCGGTTGCACGCCCAAATGTCGAGCCAGCGATTATTACTAGATTCCTTGAGACTACGAAGACGCAGCTGTCAAATCTCTCGAAACGCTCCGACTCCAGTCAGTGTACAGAGGGCGACACGAGCCACCAATGTCAGAAGCCTTCGGCAGGCAGCAATGTCACCGTACCAATCGTGTTAGGGATTCTGTAAGACTTCATTGCTGCAAGGGTCTATGATCCAACTGATATTCTCTAGAATCCCCCTCGGAATAGCCGTGGTCCTTTTCTTCTTTCTCCACCGGAGGCACGTGAAGAAACTGAGTAAGGAAGACGCCAATGACCCCCATAAGTCTCTGGATTTTGGTATGGATTCGGGGTCGGTATCGAACCCTACGAAGAAGGGTAAAAAGGGTAAGAAGGATGGACCTGAGATGACGATTACCGAGCTTGGTCCGGAAAAAGCACTGCGTCGACCCCGGGGTCTTTCGATGGACATGGATATCGGCAGCCCCTACGTCTTACCGCCTGGTCTACATGGCTCGCGCGAATCTCTCCACTCCATGTCGCGTACGATCAACAGCGGCGATGATCGATATCGTCCAGTCACAAACTTCATGCAGAACGACACCTCATCGATGCAATCCCGCACCTCTCGCCGGGCTGCGGATGACTCTTCAAGCTATGCCGATTCATCGAGCAGTGGACCAAGGCACGAGGGCATGAACCAGGATCTTCTGCGTGACGCCCAGCGTATGTCAAGATCGGTTCCACCGATCTCACGCACGCCTTTTGAAGGGAGCAATGTGTCCCAAATCAAGTCACCCGAGCCAGTCGCGGCAATTCCTCGCAAAGGATTACCGCTTAAATCCCTCGGCGCTGGTTTGGGCCCCACTGCGGCTGTCGATAGTCGAGACTCATACATGAGTAAAGATGGCGTCGATCTTCGCAGAAGCAACAATTACCTTGGACCTTTTATCCACAGCCGAGAGCCATCAAAAGACACCCACGCTCAGGACCCAACTCAACCTAAACGACCAAGTCCACTGCAATCTCAAAGTGGCTCTCTTCATAGCTCCCCAACCTCATCGCAACAATTTTCGGATCGTAAATCTCCTCCACCGTCGACTAACACGTCTGTTTCGCTTTCTAGACCTCCGCGAAACCAGTCGCTCAAGGCTGCATCGCATTCAAGTCAAGAGCTCAACTTTTTCGACGACGAGAGCGACTATGGTGATGGCTTTCAAGTCACCCCTCCATCGCCCCGTAACGCCAGATCAACACAGCCGTCAGTAACTGCTCTTTCGTCAGATCCAAAAGTTTTACCCCCAGTAGCGGAAAGCGCTCGTGAAGGTCTAGGTGAGCCTGAACTAGGGTTTGACATTCGGAGATTATCCATGGGATTTCGACCGCTGCCACCGGATGACCCCACTGACAATCCAGAGCAACGGGCCAACCGAATTCGCTCCTTCTACAAAGAATACTTTGACGAGTCAAAAGCAGGCCCCCAGGCAGCAGCTGGGCAGTACTACGAAGACTACGATCAGGTATATCTTGGTGATGGTACTACTTTCGACCCGGCCAGTGGTCAATATGCGACAGCACCAGCGCCACGCACCGAGGCGTATGGTCGACGTGCAATGACGCCTCCGCCACGGGCTCCTCCGCGCTTCCAAGGCAGTGCTCGCCATCATGCAACGAGTTTGGGCGGAAGCTCCACACCGCCTGGACCTCGATCTTTTTCGTCGGCTTCTGCCCGCCCTGGTGCCCCACGCGGTGCTCCTCATAGGCCACCACCTCTTCCGAAGCCTCTTAACCTACTTCCTACACCTCATCTACTCAAAGAAGACTCTTTAGCAATGCCCATAGATTTCGCTCCGCCCTCGACCTACAAAGACCGCGCAGCTGGTCGGCCAGAGAGTCCACGAGGTGGATCCCGTGCCTTTTCACCCTTGGTGCCAGCTCATCTGCCATTGGCTTCGTCGTTCGACGATCTGTCTGTTATGCCAAGCCCGTAAGTTGCGAACTCAACGCTAGCAAGAGATCTAACTCAAGACAACTTCTAACGCGTTTCCCAGACATCTGTTGAGAAAATCTGGAACCTTTACCGCTCTCGACTTTGCGCCGCCCCCTCGCTTTGCGGGTAGTGCCACAGCTTCTGATGCCGGGAGTATCCGCAGCAACCGCAGTGCCATGTCAGCGAGGCAGCTCGACAGCATCCGCTCAGGCGCCTACCGAGTCAGCCGTATACCCAAAGAAGTCGTCGGAACGAGAAACGATCTTTCTGAAAGCTTGAAACCGCAATGGGACATGCATCGATGATTCTGTTGGATCTCCGCCATGAAGCCACCACAACCGTCTACCGCATTTCAACATAGATGCCAGCATTCACTCCTTTAGCATGCATACACTCGGTTGCTGCGCAACCTTGGGCCCGACCGTAGAAGCTCGGATGGCATGAAGCAACGTACATGGAACACACACAGATGTTCAAAAGCCTTCTTTCGCGCGCGAGCTCAACAGCCTGAGCCAGTCGCTCTGGAAACAGATTTCGTCCGATCTTGACCTCTAGGGATGATATAAGGCGAAAGAAATATCTGAGCTTTGCGGCTCCTGGCTGGAAATACGGGGCCGGACTTCAATCTGCATATAGATGTAGGGGATAATAGACACTTCTTAGCTATGGAAACAAGTTGGGGCAATGAGTGCAATTTGTATGCTTTCTAACGCTTTCACGTAAGAGCGTACCTGCGTCGTGAATAGCTATCGGCTTTGTAGATTGTAGATTACAATTACCTCAAAACGGTATAGGGATGACTTCCTTCACTTCTGGCTCTCTTGTTATCTCGATACCTCGATATTCATAATGTGGTTTCCCCTCGCCACTTTTGAAAATCAGTTTTCATATTCGACATCGGATTGCAAACATCACCAATACCTCAACATCAACGCTACTATTTTATAATCAAATGCTCCTATATAGAAACACGATATCTACAGATACTTTCTTGAAATTTTTATATCGTTTGTCAACTTGAGACACAAGTTATGTGTGTAGTTGAGATTTTCTCGACACATTTTGGGCACTCCCCTTCAAGCTCTACCAAGCTCCACCAAGCCCCCACCAAGCCTCCATCAAGTTCTATCAAATGCGCTCGATCAACATCTTTTGATAGCAACAGGTATACTTGATTGTGTCTACATTGCTCAAATTGATATCAAGTGTTGAACAAACTATTAGCTATACTTTACTAGAATTGTAGTAATTTAGATGCGTTGAAGTTGAGAAATTGGTGGTGTTTGCAATCCGGCGTCGAACATGAAAACTGATTTTCAAAAGTGGCGGGGGGAAACCATATTATGAATATCGAGGTATGCGGAACAAGTTCCGCCCCCCACAACTTATGAACATCTGTTTTGCCTGGTTGCTTGACGAGCAGGCATGACAGACATTCGGAGCGCCCTTCGTGTCGGTCCTTGCGCTGTCCGACAGATTTATGATCGCACTGTCGGTGGCAATTGGTCGGCCGCCGCTAACTCGATCAGGGCTATAATCTTCACATCTACAAAGACGGGCCTATGTTTTCATTCAAGTCTCGAGCATCAGGATTATACAATGACAAATTGAGGACTCATGAAAACAGTCTGCAAGGCTATATATAAAGTAGGGACGATGTACGCCATCAAATTGGAGCAGCCATCCCTCCGAACTCGGCCAAGCAAGAAACAATCGTAAGATCCTTACGTCTACATAAGCACCGCAAACATGACATCCACCACAACAGAGACAACCGCTCAGCTGCAGTGCACGCAGAAGGGCGGCCCCTTCCAGATCGTGCACGTGCCCAAACCCACGCTCGCCCCCGCAGAGGTGCTGATCCGGCAGCGCGTCATCGCCCTCAACCTGATCGACGCCAAGCAGCGCGACCTGGGGATCCTGATACAGCACTGGCCGCGCGTGCTGGGCATCGAAGGCGCCAGCATTATCGAAGCCGTGGACGCGGACGTGCGCGACCTGCAGCCCGGCGACGAGGTCATGGCCTGGGAGGGCAGCGGAGCGCACGAGGTTCCCTGGGGCGGCGCGTTTCAGGAGAGGGTCGCGGTGCCGGTGCAGTTTGTGGCTAAGAAGCCGAAGAATATTGGGCTGGAGGAGGCTGCGTCGCTGCCGTAGGGCTGTCCAGATCGACGAGTGCGGGTTTCAGACTAGGGATGAGCTGATGATTGTCAGTATCTGCTTCGCTACCGCTGTCTGCGCCATTGTCAACAGCCTCAAGATCCCACTACCCTTCCTGCAGGGCTTGTCAACCGAGGGGCAAGTGCCCTCCTCGATTCTTATCCTGGGCGGTAGCTCCGCCACAGGCGCCGCGGCGATCCAACTCCTGCGAAAAGCCTACCCTTCGCTGCCGATTCTGGCAACGAGTTCGCCAAAGCACTACGCGCGACTTCGCGACCTCGGCGCGACGCACGTCGTTGATTATAGATCTCCTTCCGTCGTGGCTGATATCAAGGCCGCGTCGCCGGGAGGCGCTGGCGTCGAAGTGATTATCGACTGCGTGTCGGCCGGCGCCAGCCAGACCGACATCTGCGACGTGCTCGGCCCCGCTAGCTCCAAGAAGTACGCTGCTGTCATCACCGGCGTGCCAGTTCCAGTTCCGGAGGGAGTCAACAAGCTTGACGTCGACGCGTGGTCTATGTTCGACATGCAGGGTGGCAAGCAGCTAATCCCGTCGCTCACCAAGCTTGTAGAGGAGGGCAAGTACAGGGTGCCGCTGCCGGTTAGGGTTGTTGGGCATGGATTAGAAGAGCTATCCAATGTCCTAGATGAGGTGAAGACTGTGAGTGGAGAGAAGGTGGTTGTGACGCTGTAATGGTGATTTTTCTAAGGCAGGAATGCTGGATGTAGTCTTGAGCGATCTGCGAGGAGAAGGTTACAGTACAATATTTAAAAGAATTCGAGACTTACGAATGGTCTCGTCCGCAGTCTCTAAATTGTATCAAGGAGAAGAACTCACTCTGTCTGTACACTAGCAAGGATGAGAACACAATACCACGCGGTCTCCCTTGTCTCCCTCCTCGACAGTGTCTGCCAATTTGGCCTCTTGCACGGGCAAAAGCCGTCAGTATGGCATAGTATCTAGATCTTTCAGATGGTATTGAGCTGAGGTCTTCGAATGATCGAGTTCCTCGCTCACCCCAAGCATTTCAAATGCTTCGAGCGAGGCATATGTGGAAGCCTTGACAATGACCAGGTTTGACGATGCGTCGACGATGCCTCGACGTTGGTCTCGATCTACTTGATCAGCCTCCTGAGTCAGATTGTCCTCCGAAATACTAGATCAGGTTCCTTCGCAGCCCGCGGTGACCTGAACCACGGAGGTCGCCTGTAGAGAAGCAGGTTGTAGACACCAGGCCTGCCATGACCATTTCAACGTTCAGATAGATCAGAGATGGTAATATAACACTATAAGCACTAGCGGTCACTTTGGTCGGTACGTATCGGTATGAACGACGTCGAGAAACTATCTGGCATCAAGAACGAGCAACTGCTTCAATAACCTCGCTCTTTTCCAAATACTCCCAGCATGGTTTACTACTTCACCTCCTCCATCCCCGACCCTCCCACAACCATCTATGTCGGCAAAGACAAGTTCGAGAGTCCGCTCCTGCCCTCTCCCCGCCCAACCACTGCCCCCAGCTAATTATCCCGCAACAGATGAGGATCTAATCCAACACGGCTGGGAAGAGGATGTATGGTATCCCCCCTCTCCCACCCCCTTACCCCATCTCATCACTAACGAACAATTCGCGGATACACAGGGTACGTCTCAACCAACATTCTCGCTCCTCTGCAGGCCTTGAGATCGGCGGCGGAGCTTGACATGATATCCCCTCGAAAGAGGGAATTAGTAGAAGGCAAGGGGAGGACTGATGGAGCAAGAAAAACCTAGTTCCACGCCGACAACCTCTCCAGCGCACACGTCTACCTGCGGCTGCAGGAGGGCTGGGAATGGGATAAGCTGCCCGCAGCGCTGGTGGATGACTGCGCGCAGTTGACGAAGGCGAATTCGATCGAAGGTCTGTCTTTCTCCCTCTTTCTCATACCCACAGTCAAATCCTACCCCTGTACCCCATACCCTGAACGGCAGCGAGCCGTAGAATCGGGAGCGGTGGCTGTGGGGGACTTTGTATATTGGAAGAAAGAGACTAAGGGTGGAGAGTGGCATGTAGGCAACAAGAAGGACAACGTAACAATCATCTACACACCCTGGTCGAACCTCCACAAGAACGCCGGCATGGCGACCGGTCAAGTCGGCTTCCATGACCAGAAGAAGGTACCTATCCTCCCCCTCCTCTCGCCCACCCCCATCTATGCCCCTTCTCCCATCCTCCGTCCCCAATCCTCCAACCACCCCCATCCCCCGGATCACCCACCTCCAACTAACCACCCCGCCCTCCTGACAGACACGCCGCCTCCTCGTCCCCACGCGCCAAAACGCCATCATCAACCGCCTCACCAAAACGCGCACCATCGCGCCGACAGAAAACCTCGCCACGGAGAAAGAAGCGCATCTCAAGGCCCTGCGCACGGTAGCGAATGAAGCGAAGAAGAAGGAGAAGAAGGAGGAGGAGCGGGTGCGGAGGGAGCAGAGGGATGAGAAGTGGAAGCGGGAGCATGCTTATGAGGAGTTGCATAAGGGGCTGGGAGGGGATGAGGGAGGGGATGGGGAAGAGGGAGGGGGGAATAATGCGGGGTTGGAGGATGAGGAGGATTTCATGTGAGGGACTGGGCTTGAGGTGAATTGAGTCTTGCATGCATGGCTATGAGGAATTGGTGAGGATTCTTGTGATTCATTAGAAATGCCTATGCTATGCTGTGTCGTGACATTGCCCCTGGCATACCCCGGTGTCTGAATATGCTCTCCCGTGCCTCCCAGCTGTAGGGATCGAATGGAGTTCGCCATGGCTCATCCGTAAAAACGCCATTCCGCCTTTCGCCTAGTGATGCTGAGGAAGATGAGTCTCGTTATAGGAAGTGAAAGCGCCCTGAGGCCCTATTGCACGGGGTCGGCGTCCACGCGGTCAGGAAGGCTGTTGATTTGCTTCTTCATCCATTCGAAGGAAGAGAAGAAGATGGTGTTGATCACGCATGAGCGTGCCATGGACACTCCGAGACCTAACATGTCGTCAGCGGTCAAGCATTCGGAGGGGTATATTGATAAGGAGGGAGGCTTACCTCGATACATCTTGACTTTGAAGAACTGGATTTTCGGCCTGCTCACTGGTTGACCTTTGGCCTTGGAGAGACAGTTGCGCTGGTAATGGGTTTTCGCCATGTCAATTGGGTAAATCTAAGATTGGGTTAGCTTGCGCAGCACAATTGTGGTTGAGTATATCTACGCAGGCCCACGAAACCAGACCACAGACTCCACCAGCAATAGCCACCGATCCAGGAGACGTCGGCGAATCTGCGCCATGAAGCTTCACGAGAATTTGCTTTGTGCTCTCATAGGTCGAGAAGTAGATGGCTGTGCCGATGGTATCCCTCACTGATCGCATGGAAATTGCGTTAGTTTTTTGCAGCGAGGACCAACAGGGCGATCTCGATCGTTCACTTACACAAATGTAGATTGAAGCCGTTGTACAAACCCGAAAAACCGCGGTTCATGACGATATTCTTGGCTGTCTTGAACGTGCCCTTCTGCTGGTAGCTCTGCCGTATTGGGTCGTCCATGCTTGACGTGTTGCTCTTGGCCATCAGAACCGAGATCTGCGCAGCCTGCTTCGTGAGCTCGAAAGGGCCTGCGATTATTATAAGAACGTATCTACGTAAGACTGCATGGAGTGTTCTTACATGCTACTGCGGTGATGGACGCCCCAGCGGTAGCCCCCGCTGCTGCAAAGCAGGCAACGGTCTGTATTGTCGGCGTGCTACCTGGTCGATTGACGACCACCAGAGGCTCATCTCCACCCGTTGCTCGTCCGATTGCGTCAGAGTACTTGTACTTGGCTTTCTGGTAGATCTGGAAAGACACGGTCCGCACAAAGGTAACGCTTGCTGCGGGGGCAAGGGCACCTAGAAGAACACTATCATCAGCAGCTGTCTACCCATCCCTTGAGAAATTGTGTAGGCATCATAGCCATCTGACCCTCGAATACAAACACAAGGCGCAATTGAGATATGTTGTGGCCTTTAAGGCTGGGTGCGAAGCGCAGACGAAGCTCTTCGCTTGCCAATCCCGTGACTTCAACAAGTTTTACAAGGAATATGGTGACCCACCCCGCCAGAACCCTCTCACTCCCTCAGTCTTGTAGGTATGCTGAACGCAGTCCGTGAAGTGCTGGAATTTGTAGCTTTACGGCAGTCAGCCTTCGCTTTCCAACATCGTCCAAGAAGCTTGAAGGCGTCACATACGCTTGCATCCGGGTCTTGACGGAATCGAGAGGGTACTTATGGCCGATCAGCTAATGGCGCCCTACGATGTTGTCCATGAGCTGCTTGTAACTCACGGCGATACATGTCGACAGCACACTGCTTGAGCTGGCAGCTATGACAGTCCGATATTTCCTTGCCCAGTGTTGGTTCTGATTCTGCGTTGTTCCCAGAGGAAAGGCTTTGAGGGTCGTAGGCTGCTCCATTGCAGGCTGCTTGCTTGGTTGATTTTCGTCGCCGTTGCTCTTGTGTACTGGATCTGACATGTTCAGCCTGGCGGATGTGGAGTGTCGAAGGTGCCCAGGAGGGGCAAAGTCCTCAAGGAAGTCGAAGCAGTAGCAAGTCCATCAAGATCGTCCCATGGCATTAGGCTGGTTCAATGAAGCAAGCACGTGACAGAGGGTGGAGGTTTGTATAGAGCGCGGAAAATGTTGCCCGGGCCTCTGGCCGCTTATCTGAGGTGATATTGAGCTAGCCGCAACCGGTAGGATAGGTAATGGGTTGATATATGGCGCGTCAGAGGATTTAACAATATAGGACGGTATTGTCGTGGTTAGACAGCTACAGACTAGAGATGGAGTAGTTCTGAATAATATAGTCAACGATAACGCGAGAAGAGGGCTGAAACTAGATGTCTGTTGACGATGCAATGTAGATATAGAAGTATATGGCATAAGCGTGCAGATGAAGGCGTGTATATGTAGGATAGAGTCTCTTGCTGTGCAGCATGGAGTGAAATTGGTGTTCAAACGTTTGAGGCAAGTGCAATGACATCTACAGGCGCTTGTGGCTTATCGATTGAGGTTAGACGCGAGCTTAAATTCGGGCGCTTGTCAGGACGTTAGTCCGCGTGGCTGAATATCCATGAACCCGCCAGGAAGGGGATTAGAATAGCCAATGGATGTGGTAACCAAGCTACTTTGGAAAGATGGCCAGAGTATCTCGATGAGAGGCGAAAGTATTCAGACTGGCTAATGTACAAGCAAATAGGTAGGCTTCCACCCGATGCCAATAATAGTGAGGCCAAAGTACCCCTGGCATGTATGTGAAAGCCAATACAGAAAAAGGGCCCAGCATATCGGGCGTCCCATTTGTACATAAGTACTCATCAAGCCAAACACCATGCTATGTAGAGCCCGATACTTGGTTAGCCCTCCAGACGATCGCTTCGAATCCATACCTAGCCTCGCCATTCCTTCCGGTAATGCAACAATGTCCCATGACCATGGTGGTGTGCAAAGGAAAAAGACCACATGCCCTTTTTGGTCGCGGCGAAATTATAATACAGCTGTTTCCTAATCAAGGATTACAACGTCTCTCCAGGACTCGCCATATCCTGGATTCGCCAAGTCGTGATATGTTTGAGCGCCGTGTAGCTCCGGTCTGGTGCTAAGATGCTGAGGAATAGCAATGTATGGCTCATCGTCGTGTGAGTGACGGACCCTTCCATTATGTGTAGACGCAGCCATGCCGTGGTCGCTGGGCCCCATCTCGTTAGTATGATTGCATGTAGGTGAAATAGTAGACTGGCCCGCTCCAAGGGTATCATACCAAGGATCTCCGAGGTCGTGAGAAACGCTGCCAGTTGGATGATGAATGTCTCCGTGGCTGATGGAGCTCAAATGGTGAGGAAGTTGATATGCGCCGGCTCTCGGTTCCTGGTAGAAACGTGGATCCTCTGGGAAGGCTGCCTGAGCTCTTGGGCTCAGCTCTTCGGGTCTCCTGGAAAGTACAGCCATGGCGGGGTTTCTGTGTCTACCGGGCAATTGCACTTGCTTCCCCCATCTGTTCTCCGTCTGTACATCTGGGTAGTGTGGGTACTCTCGCCTATCAGGCATCGCAGAAAATCCGTGACAATCCAAAATACGATGTGGAGATGAGAGAATTTTAACCGGGACAGCGCGCTCTAATCTCCTCTCTCTGTCTTCTGTCGAATATAAATCGTAATCACGCTCAGATGACATTGGCAGGTCTATGGGCACAGGAGCTAATAGGGGGCGATGGGAATGAGATGAACGCACGGTCTGATCATACTCAGACTTCGCAGGGACAGTGTTCAAAGGAGAATGTCCTCGGGTTGGCAGATCTCGAGGCGTCAATTGTACTTGCAGATGAGGTCGCGGCTGTAGTTGAGTGACTACAGCCGTCTTGACAGGCAAGCCGTAGCCAGCAGTGCCTACTGATTCATCGCTTTTCTGAACGGGCCAAGCTGAACGCTCCACCGCGAAAGGCCTGATATTCTCCTCATGGGTCGATTTTGTGACATAACCACTATGTCTGGGGTCATATGATGGCAAGTTCCCACAGTGCCCTTCTCGAAACTGATCTAGCGGTACGAGAACCGTTCTCTCTGGCAGGACTCCTTTGCTTGAGACATGGTGACGCGAAGCACCGAGAGGCTCAACATCGGCAAGTCTGCGCCGCTTACCTGGTGAATAGGATGCGTCTACATCCAAGTCAACGATGTACGGACGTACTGGATCATTCTGGCGGTGATCAACAGATTTTTGACTTCCAGAATGCCCGTTTAAAAACGGCTTACGTCTTGACTGGTTGGTAATCGGACTTTCCACGGAAGGCAGAATTTGCTCCAGCAGACCAGGTGGTGGCTGTGGATCGTAATGTTTACCATAGTTCTGACGGCGTGCCACAATGTTTCGGGACTCTAAGGCCCCAGAATGTGAATGGTTGTCAAGCGGAAGCAGATTGCTCGACCTACCGTGCCGATTTCGAAGGGTTTCTCTCCTGTACGGGTCATAGCTGGGTCGCTGCGTGAAGGCTGTTAGCCATCACCTACCACATCTCCTGACTTCCACCGAACCCAAGAGATTATTCTACATCTTTTTCCTAGGTCATAACATTGCAAACACGAGTAGACTTACCTCCGACTGTACATCAAATTGCTGTGCAGACCTATCTGTCGTCAAGTCGATTATCTGATCTGTCAACGTGTCTTTTTTGATTGGCAGAGAAGGGTAGGGCTGTACATGCAATCTTGGAGATCTTCTTGGATCCGGATGAGGACGACCCAACGTCGCCGCTGGAACTTGGCGGCGACGAGATTGAGCATCCAGCCATGCTTGTCGTCTACGTGTATCAGATCGATCAAGTCGTCGCTGGGCTCGTTGAGGTCGTTGGCCATAGATGTAGGACCCCGACTCCTTAGTCGTTGTAAATACCTCCGGATCCTGCTCTTCAAGATCGCGCCGACTGAGCTGCCACGTCTGTAACATGTCGGCCCCAGCCTGGCTGGAAATGACCTCGACACTGCTATCTCGTTGCTGATCATGAGATCGTGAGCGCATTCCTAATTTGTCAGCGTCCTGCTCATCTTCAGAATCGTCATCATCGATGACTATGACTTCGCGTAGGATGTCGGACATTGCATCCGCATTGTCATCCTTGTCAACCCGCCATTGCACGAGTTTGTCCAGGGTCAGATGCTCCACAGCTTTGCGAGCTTGCTCCCAGCTACCGATGCGAAGAAGTTTATCATAGTCAGTGTAATTATGGCGGATATGTGCGACAACTGCTAATGTGGCGCGTCGAGTCAGCGGCAAATCCGCCATGCCAACCCGCGTATGGCCCTTATCAATCGTTAGCATACCCCTTTTACTATGAGAGAAAAGCGTCCCGATTACCTTTTCGAAGGCGTGACGGACAATGGTGTAGAGGTCCTTTTCTGGAATATTTGGAAAGAGGTCTCGAATAGCTTGTAAAGCATCGGTATCTATTGTCGCTTGTGACTCATCTGAACGTGGAGCAAGAGCCTCGCTGGCCGGAGCATTTTTCTTATTTCTCGTTTTCCGTTGTGCCTTGGCCAGATGCGGTTTATTAGAGATTTGCCGTATGGATGGCGATCTATAGCGGCTTTGGAGGATTGTCCCAGAGCTTGAGAGCGTGACGCCGAGGGAGATGCATGCCTTGTCTACTATAGTGCTTGGAAAATGGTAACCTACCCTGTGGACTTCATGCGATAGGTTGCTGACGTTCCTCTGCTTACTCGCCTGTCTAAGGTAAGTATCGTCAACGCCATTAGTAAGAAATGACTCACGGAAACAATGAAGACGTTCGCGCCGTCATCCCTCGCAAACTTTTTGCATCTGTTAGTTAGTTGAGGGTCGCCTGCCGGAATGAAAGTATATCCTCTAGGCGCTGTTGTATTGAAGGAGAGCTATGAAATGAGTAATAAGCACCGGTAAGCTGTTATTCCGCACATCAACATACAAGTGTCAGCAGCTTCTTCTTCTTTTCCGTGACCTCCTCTAGCACCACCTTGTACGAGGGTTTGTTCGCTTGCAGCTGGGCTTTGTGCCTTGCAGCACCCGGCGCTATAGAAGAAGGCCTCGAACCATGTGTTGGGGCCATGACCCAGACGGGATATTAAAACAGATGTTTGCCCTCTTTCCACGTTAGTGTTCAGCAATCATTCTCCGAGGCGACGCATCGAGTCGAGCTGGATCCCTGTAATGTTCACAGGGCTACACAGTGCTTCATAGTTCTCATAGTGCACCACAGTAGACACGAGCTGATATTCCGTTGCTTGCACTTGCGAGTGCTACTACAGCCGAGACTCAATACAAGCTGAGGCTATCGACGTAGATTCGGAACAATTCGGCTTGGACTCGGGGCAGTGGCGACATCGACATTACGTGTAAATCAGGGGCCGAGGCAAGCGCGCGGTTAGCCGCAGAAATGCACTAAACACAATCGAGCAACCGTCGCAGAATTCAACTTGAAACCAGAGCTTCTCTGAGAAACAAGCCTAGTTCTCGTTGCTCAAGAGCCTCTATAGTCAGTACTGTAGAACGTCCGATGATTCCCAGCACACCTGAAGTCATACAAGCTTATCGTCAATTGTTCCGGCAGGCACTGCATGCCGTTCAATATTCATCGCCCGCTCGTTATGTCGTGAGAGATCAACTCAGTCACGCTTTTCGTAATGGTACCAGAGAAGACTTCAACGCGGACATCATCAAAAACACTATTGAATTTCTTGAGAATGCAACCAAAGAGAGTGGTCCGGAGCACCATATCCTAAAGAACCTGTTACACATTCGCTGGTGGGATACGAAGTCGAAGAAACGGAGGCGTGAGTACGTCGCAATCTCGACCGATACTTCTAGCGTCATAATTACTGATTTTTCACTAGACAAAGTATTTGGAATGGCCGTGATATCCCCTTCCATAATGCTACACTACGCCATTTCAATATAACTCTAAGAATGCTCAATCAGACTATGGGCATCTGCCTACCCTTACAGAGGGAAGAACCTGAATGATTGCTACTGGATCCTTTCTTGAGTTGCAGAAAGAAGCAAAAGGCCAACCATTCCAACGCTCAAAACGCCCTCAGTTTCTCAGACTCAGTCGAGTCTTCTACCCAGGACATGACGGCCCTGACGACAAGGTCAATCTCTCGAGTACGGCTATGCCCCCTTATACTGATACCTGAGATGCTGCAATTCCGAAACATCAACCTCCAATATGATTTTTCGTGCCGAAATGACCATTACAAGAACGACTAAAGAGGGGTCAATTTGTTTCTCCCGTGGTTACAACGGGAAATATGAAGGGAACGACCCACCCACTGGTAGTGTGCAGATGAGCCAAAAGCCTTCATGCACGCCCTGCTTCCCACGATACGAGAAAGCATTGAGTAACACTAGAAGACTCAATCCGCTATTGAGATAGTCCATGCATCGTTCAAGGGGACCAGCGTCGGGGTTGAGTGGTCGTCCGAGATAGCTTAGGTGAGCGTCTTGGGGCTTGCTGTTGGGCATTGATATCAGGATATGGGCGGTGCACACGAGCGAAGTAATCGCAAGGAGGTCGATGATCTTGACCTGTACGAGTCGTGACGTTAACAGCGATGGCAAGAAGGCCGTAGCGGAGACCAAAGGAACGATAAGGAACAGGCGCTGATTGGTGGTGAATGTCAAGCGTTAAAGCGATTGATCAAGACCAACCTTGTATCTGTCATTGCGTTCTTCCTCTTCGTGCTGAAACTTTGCAATGAGCTTTTCCTGCTCTTGGATTGCATCAATAGCGTGATCCCTGCATGTCGAATAACCCCGGACAGCCTACCTTCCTCATCCATTTCCTTTGGTATATCCTCCTCATCACTACTCTTGTCGGAAGGGTATTGGAATGTTCTACGTAGGCGAGTAGTAGCCATGCTGATGTTTCTCGCCTTTTTAATAAAGGCACGACGATAAAGTTGTTGATTGTTGGCGATCACTGCTCGCCATCATCATGCAGACTATTGAGTTGGACTGTGCATAAGTGCTGGATGCCTCGGCTGGACTTGCCGCTTCTGAGCCACGGCAAGCTCCCAATTGCGCCCTCGAAGCTTCTACCTGCAATCAGCGGCATCAGTTGAGTGACGACGGATTCTCGTCCAAAGGAGGTGGGTATGGATCCCGTGTTCGCGAGGATGCTATCCAGAACATTCCGATACGGACGACGCTTGTACCCTCAGCACTCAGGCTACTTTATCCCTCGGACAGCACGACGTACCCTCGTCGCAGCTCCAACCAGGAGCGACGGCCCCCTCATGAGCCGTCGCCCTGACCGCGCCCTTCCCGAAATCATATCTTCTTCCAGGCTATGGCTACGTACGCTTCCAATCTTTATATTTATCCTTACCGCCTCTTCGTTAGCGATTTTCAACTACCAGAAAGCCTCCTCTTCCATAGTCAACTCAACACTCTATGCTCTGAGAACCAGTGAAGATGGTCGAAGACTACTTGGCGACGAAATATACTTTCGGGATAAATTTCCATGGATATGGGGCGAGATGAATCAGCTACACGGCAGAGTCGATATCTCATTTGGGGTCAAGGGCACGAAGGGGAAGGGCATGATGCGTTTTCACAGCGTGAGAAAAACGAGGATGGGCTTCGTGAGTCTGCACCATTGGCTTGAGGTAATTACGAGGTAGGAGCGGCTGACAAGCACAGTTCGAAACCCAAGAATGGAGCTTGGAGATGGACGATGGGACGAAGGTACATTTATTGGACGAGAAGCGGCCAGATCCCTTCAAGAATACGGCATTGAAGGCTGAGGCATAGCATTGCTGCTTGGTCTTCCTTCAACGGATTATGATGTAGAATAGCGAGGTTCAACTGGCATGGATATTGTGAGGACCGTTGAAATGTAGTCAGCTGGGAAACCCCATGTATTGTCAAAATTCAAGACTTCTCTCGTACCTCACCACATCGATGCCATGCTGTCTGCACTGTGAGATGCGTTCGTATCAGGTTTATGTCAACTAGGTCTTAAATTTGGAGGCCTCGCCTCGGACTAATATATTTAGTCACGCGACGTCCTCTGTTTAATGCAGCAACAATGTCCCAGAACTTACAATCTCCAAATCGCAATTCGCGACGGATCTCTAGTTATCATTCCGACATACCTGTCATGGGTCCTAAAGTCTTCCTAAGCTGCTTGAGTTTACCTCCATCTTTCCTTGCGCCTCGAGTCACAATACAACATGTCGCAAAACGTGGTATAAGATCTATCACCGGCCCTCCTCGACATTCCCGCTATAGGTACAACGAAGATCTCCCTTTACTTGATTCTACTACTGCTGCTGCCAACAAACGGAAGGAGTCTGCCACCCCACTACGAACGGGCGCACTTGGGATCAAGAAGGGCATGACAGCCATGTACGATACCGAGACCGGACGAAGATCGCCTTGCACGGTCATTCAGATGGACCGTGTCCAGGTGGTGGCGCATAAGACGGAATTCAAGAATGGCTACTTTGCTGTTCAGCTTGGATCTGGCTGGAAGCATCCGAGTAATGTCACTCGCCCGCTGCTCGGTCACTACGCCCAGAGTGCCGTGAGCCCAAAGAAGCATCTGGTGGAGTTCAGGGTTCGAGACGAAAAAGGATTACATGGTATTGGAGAACTCATCGGAGCGGGCTGGTTTCAGGAAGGACAGTTCGTGGACGCGAAGGCAAATTGCCGTGGTATGGGGTTTGCCGGTGTCATGAAAAGGCATGGAATGCACGGTCAACCTAGGTCTCATGGTGTTTCATTAACGCACCGGTCAATGGGCTCAGCTGGACAGTCACAAGGCGGTGGATCGAGGGTGTATCCGGGGAAGAAAATGGCAGGTCGCATGGGAGGGCAGCAGGTCACTACGCAGAACGTGAAAGTAATGAGGGTGGATGAAGAAAAAGGCATAGTGGTGCTGCATGGTATAATTCTACCACCTGGAAAAGAGTTGACGTACTGATTTCATGCTCATAGGTTGCATAGCTGGGCCGAAGGGTTGTCTTGTGAAGATGTCGGATGCCATAAAGAAGCCGTGGCCGGATATCCCCCTCGCCTTATTAACGGAGGCTACGGTTGTGCCTTTGCAAGCTACAGCTTGATCGTCGCGCACTTTCGAAAGTAAAGTGACCTCATCTGGTCAGTCAGCAACTTCGAAGATGTACCGGCTCACTTTGAGCCGATGAGAAAAACGCTTGTAAGCCCACGGCCAACACCAGACAGGGCACAGTCAGCTTATCAAGGTCGCCGAGATGATAGGTTCATCAGTGTATTTTCCCACTACTACACCTGCATATGCACAAAGCAGCAGCGACGCTTCTTCGATGTACTCAAAGAGGAGGCAATGCCCCTCACCGCACTCACTCGGCGGTCGAAGTAGAAGTAGATGCAAGTGATAATAGCAGCACAGACTTCGACGGCCGTGTAGGAGTCGGCAAGTCTGTCGGGAATAAGGTTCGCTTTAAAACATAGACCAATGTGAATCAGCACCAATGCGGTACACTTCTACATGTTACTTGGTACTTGGGCAGAAAAATGGAGTACAATGGAACCGTGGTACCAGATGCTGACGAGTCGTATTCGTTCAATAGCCCCTGTCGTCCGAGCGTTGTGAACTCCGCCCGTAGCTGAAAGGGGCATCGCTCCAATAGGGTTGATCCTAATTTTAATTCGTTTTCCAGCCAAGATTCGAATGATCTCCTCACTCCTCCTCACCACAGGCGAGCATCACCTACAACGGAAAGGAATTTGTTCTGATCACGATACAGTCACTCATTGTTGCATAATCAAATCGTGTCTGGCAGCCAATAAGGCTGGCTGTTAGCGGTTGGAAGAAGGCGAAGCGCCACCTCGCAGACAACCCCATCCCGAGACAGCGCGACGTACGAGTGGGAACAACGACCAAAACATCGCTCTTGCATCACCGCACATTTTTCTAGAACGACACCAAATTGCGACTATCTCACCATTCCCATCGTTTCGGATTACAACTATCGACATTGGGTCGCTTGTAGAGCCCGAGTAATGCGAATGGGTTCCTGAGTATACCCAAACTTCTCTTACCGCTACCATGGCTGCTCCAAACAATTCCACAGGTCAACCTGCTGTTCCTCTGTACGTGTACAACGACTAAAGTCCATTACAGGTCCCTTTCCGGGCATCACGACCACCTCAACATCTTCTCCCTTCAGCGTCCCACCGTCTACTGTGACGCTCAATAGCCAATCCACGGTCGTATCATTTTCTACAGCACCTATAACGACCCTGTCACCTTCTGGCTCAACCTCAGTGCTCGTTGTAGCTGCATCGCCATCGACGACTCCTCCAACAACGTCAGCCATAACCTCCGTTGCCCCAGCTCCTGTTACCATTATTACCCAAACTCCCACGGACAGCCTTGGATCAACGGGTCCGCCAGTGACCATAACCCATACGTCCACACATTCCGACCCCCTGTTTCCGTCGGTCACATCTTCTAGCTCCTCATCTTCGACACGTTCCTCATCAACGTCCTCAGGTGCTGCCGCCCTTTCCACATCAGGTGCCGATGCAACCACGAACTCGGGCATATCACCGGGTGGCAGAATTGCAGTAGCCGTCGTTGTACCTGTTGCCGCGGTCGCTCTGATCGTTTTAGCCCTTCTGTTTTGGTGGCGAAAGCGGAAGCAACGGAAGGATGCAGAGGAACTCCGCAGAAAGGAAGTGGAAGAGTATGGGTTCAATCCAAATGAAGATCCTACACTGCCTGCGATCGGTGGGGCCAGCAACAGCGGTGATGAGCCACCTGAAATGAGAGAGTCCGATGGTGCGGGCTATCGAGGATGGGGCACAACCTCAGCAGCACGTAAGCCGTCGACTACACTTTCGAGTGGTAATGGTATCGGCATCGCAAGATCGGGCAGCGGTAGCGATCCTGGGGGGTATCAGAGTGGCTCGCCAACAGCGGGAACAGCACAGAACTCCGATGCGCACTCGAACGACCCTTTGGTTGATCGGCCATTGTCAGGCGATTCCGAAACTATTGGCGCTTTGGGTGCCGGGCCTGCAGCTGGCGGAAACCGTCAAGATCAGATTAACCGGGGACCATCGAACGCATCATCAGCCTACTCCGGTGCTCATCGGTCGGACACCTCTGGTGAGGGCATAATTCCGGGAGGCGCTCCCAGCCAGCAGTACTACAACGAGGGCATGTTCTACGATGAAAGCATGCCTCAGCATGGGCCATACGGTGACGGCAGCTATGGCGGTGGACAACCCGTGATCCGAGACGTGCAAGCTCGAAGAAATACTAGGATCGAGAAGCCGTCGGTCTTCCCTCAGCAAGGGAACGCAGGCATCGCCCAGAATTTCTAAAATGCGTAAATTGGTTCTTTCCTGGCGTTGGGGCTTGCCTTGGCGAACATTCGGGTGTTTTCGCCATCACTCCGTGCACACCCCCAGGTCCTGGTGCTATACTTCTTCTTCATCTGGATCTTCTGCTGAAAAGAGAATTCGATCGATCTGGCACACACTTGATACGATCGATGCGGAGTATCACATGCTTCGGGCATATAATCATATCATGTACACACAGCTGCAAAAGTCGTTTCTTCATCTCTTTCGTATCCGTGGGGGAGTCAATTGGAGTTACGTAAGGATCCGGGTCCCCGGGTGCTGGACAAGGCCGTGTATATATTGGGCGCTTTATTTCTGTTGTTTGCAGCCAACATCATGGAATTCATAAAGCAGCTCTTGATTATTCCAGCGACCCGGCGTACTGTTGACCGTAGCCCCCAGATACTACTTTATGTCCAGCGAAGTGATCATACAGTATGATCTGCGGCATCCGTACTGTTATTGCCGAAGGCTGTATTTTACTAAGCATCAAAGGAGGCGTTCCCGTTGCTGGGACCGGATGCTTGGCATGGATATCAACGTGCTCAAAGCAACCGTGATGATTGGTGACACCGCTATGTTGAACCAGCAGAAGCCTTCCCAGACCATTCATCGGTCCCAAGCCATCTGCATGTCATGTGTATTATTACTTTATGCTTCGAACGGTGCCATCTCCGGGCCTTCGAACGGCGTCCCTACACGCGCAGAACGACATGAACCATTTGGATCCAGGCACATCCACTTTCTTGGCCTCAGCTAAGGTAGAAGTAGGAAGCCAATCCAACGACCATTTCCATCATCGCTATTGCCTCTCATCTGCCAACCCTCTACTTGGTCGCTTGCGAACCCGAAAATGGGGTTGGTCGCATTGGGCTGCAGCTGTTCGTGCTTGTAGTCCTGCAGTCACTCCCTCTTTCCTGCTTGACTTTCGTACTTCGCCCCGTAGACGATCACTGCACAGACCCGTCTGCGATTCCTGACTTCGACAGCTCTCCTCCCTAAAACATGTAGGTCCGAGTACCGCCGTTTCCATGCCATCTATGTCTTTTCACAGTCTCCGAAGGATTGTGTTCTTTTGAACGTACAGGTCACAAAGCTTGACATATCGTCCATTGCAGGAAGTTCGGCAAACATCTCCAGAAACGTCAACTGGATATCCCAGAATACGCGGCGAGCTTCGTCAACTACAAGGCTCTCAAGCAGGTCAAGACGAGACACTACCAGCCATGAAGTGAAGCGCTGACAGCCCCTAGCTTATCAAACAACTGAGCGCCACCCCAAGGCTTTCGGCCCAGAATGCCTCGAGTGCTGGGCCCGAAGTTCTCGATCCACAGGCGTCCTTGCAAGCCAATCGTGCTACATTCTTTTTCAGACTAGTAAGCAAGACCCTCGTTCGATGACCTGCTGAGTGTACTCACATCATGGATTAGGAGCGCGAACTTGAGAAGGTCAATGTCTTCTACCTTCAGAAGGAAGCAGAGGTAACTTGGAAACTCCAAGCTCTTGGACGCCTCACTTATCGCTCCAAAGCTCAAGCTTCGACTGAAGACCTTGTTGGATAAGAAGCGGGTGATGGAGGCCCGGACTTCGGCGTCTTCGAAGCTCTCTGCCACCTTCGTCACGCTCGAGGAAGGATTCCAGCAATTTGGGAACGATCTGAACAAATTACAAGTAAGTTGCGGTCCATGGCGCAACCTGACAATGCCTAACGAGTTCGATAGCAATTCGTCGAGATCAATGCCACTGCCTTCTCCAAGATCCTCAAGAAGGTAGTAAAACTCCGTGTTCGCCATTCCGACATTGTTGATATACTGTTAGTGGGACAAAACCTCAAAGGTCCGGTCATCTCAGCTGCTCGTCGCTCAGCTTCGGCTGACCCCATTGATAGTCCCGGACCAAAGAACTCTACTTATCTCGTGCGGTTGAGGTTCAACCATGCTTCAACCGCGATGTGATTAGCGATCTCTCGGATCAAGCCACTACAAGCCTCCTAGAATTGGGCGCTTGGGCCGAAGGAGAGGGAGTACAATACGATTCCAGCAGGCCGGCGGAGCATACCGTGAGTGGCCAGCCCATTGGGACCGAGGAAAACGACACCGACTCGCAGATTTTGCAAGCGGCCAATGTTGGGAATATCGATGTACTCCAAGATTGGATTTCTAGGTTGCGAGGGACAGCCGACGCGAAGGGCAGATTCACACGCATTTTCCTCGCCGCGATACCAGAGGCTCCAGAAGATGCATTGCGATCTTTGCTCTCAAGTACACTCGTCGATTTACACGCAGAAGACGACATTAACGAGCGAAACTGCCTGCATGAGGCCACTATCTCCGGCCGAAGCTTGGTGCTTGACGCGGCGCTGGGGCAGAATGTCGATGTCACCCGAGTCGATGTCTATGGCAGACTACCACTACACTACGCTTGCATGCATGGCCGAATCGATTTGGTCGAGGCTCTACTCCTGAAAGACCCAAGCACTATCAATGGAAAAGATCATGATAATTATACGCCTCTAATCCACGGAATTGTCCATCACGAACTGCGTTGTGTACAGCAACTCCTGATATATGGCGCTCGTATAGACCCAGATAGCGAAACCGATCATGTTCCTCTCAACCTGGCCTGTCAGTATGGATCTTCGGCTATTGCTGGGCTGTTGCTCGAGCAAAAGGCCAAATTGTTACCGGATGCGGAAGGCCTATATCCACAACATCTTGTGGCGAGATCCGGCGCCATCCCTGAAGCGCTATTGATGCTTGAACGTAATGGTGCAGACCTGGACCAACGCGACAAGCTTTATCAATGGACGCCACTCTTCCATGCTGCAGCCGAAGGCCGCGTTGACTGTCTAGAAACACTGCTTGGCCGTCGGGTCGACGTAAACATTCTAGACGAGAAAAACTTGTCAGCATTATACTACGCAACCTGGGAAGGCCACATGCAGTGTATGGGACAGCTCAGCTCAGCAGGGGTGGCACCCCCTGACTCATCTGCGTCCGGGCTCTCGAGATCGTTGTTGTCTCCTGTGTCAGCCACAGTTCCGTCGCAGCCTGCATCTCTCGACGCGGACGGTATACCAGATCTATCTCTTCCTCCTCCTATCATGCCTCTAAGACGATACGGCCACAGCTTTCTCGACACTAAAACGTTTGTCCAGCTTAGCTTCGATGCAGCGGGCGCTGACTCGATCTACTTCTATCACGACAGCAAATACCCTGCCGCTCGCCTGACCATATCATCCAAACTATCAGACGTCATACCTCGCAACATCATGTTGCCGATCCAGGAAGACTCGCGAATCATATCATTCCAGGTGGATAGCTTGGATTCCTTTGCTGTTGATCTCGAGATATATCCCACTTTTGGTTCAAAGGTCATAGCTAAGAGTGTCGCTTTACCGAACATTTTTAATGCGATATCGAGCAGCTCGGGTCGGTGTTGCTTGCCATTGTTTGACCCGCGACTACGAGCGATTGGGCAAATAAGCTTCAATTTCCAAGTCATCAAGCCTTTCCATGGCATACCATTGGAGATTACACAATTTGCTACTTACTGGAAAGCGACGAGCCAGTTCGACACTCACCCGAATGACTTCGTCACCGGTTCCAGTCTATCAGGCGACTATGTAGAGATGTTCGTCCAAATGACAAGCGACGCTGTACCAGTACTGTGTCCTATGTGGTCCATCAACCATCAAGGCATCGATCTTCCTATCTGCAGATTGTCATACGAGCAATATCTGTCGCTCGGCTCCCAACGAGGTCATGGGGTCGAGGTCCTGGCTACGCTACACCATACGACGACAGACAGCATTGTGCAAATACACGAGACGTTAGCCGAATGCTTTCTCTCCTTGGAGGATGTTCTTGCACATCTGCCTACCAGTGTACCCATCGACATTCAGGTATTGTTCCCCACGATCGCCCAAGAACGATCGTTCGGTTTGAGTCCAAGTCCCAACATCAATGATTTCGCCGATTCCATTCTCAGCGTAGTCTTTGACCATACTCGAAAAACCAAAGCGCAGAGTCCCGATTTTATGAGATCTGTCGTCTTCACTTCGTACAATGCAGACATATGTACTGCGCTGAACTGGAAGCAACCTAACTGTAAGTGCACCCTATCCCTGATATTTGACACCAACGGGCTAAAGCCAGGCAGACCCCGTCCTCCTATGCAACGATCTCGGCGCAAGTGAATCTCCCTCTTCTCCAAGTTCCGCAGTGCGAAGTAGCGGACACGGCTCCATGTCCATTAAAGAAGCCGTACGCATAGCGCAGAGCAACAACTTCATGGGTCTCGTCTGCAACTCGAGATTACTGGTAAGCCCCCTTGGACAACCACCTCCCGCCAAGCCCCTCTCGTGGAAACCCCCATACTAACATCAGCCTTAGAATCTGGTCCCTGCACTGATCGATGCGATCAAGGTCGCCGGACTGGTGCTGGTCACCGATACGTCCGACGACCCACCCACAACAGCGCCGCGCACCTCGTCCCGCATGCCAGAAGGCGTCGATGGCATCCTCAAGGGGAACGGTGTCCTCCGCTTCAATGAGTCGATTGACATGTAGAAGACCGTATGTTGGGCCTTGATTTCTGGAGGTTTAGCGTTCGTTTCTGGCAATGGGCGTTGCCGGCGAACGAGGAGTTCTTGATGTTCACCGATAGAGCGACTCTTAGAGCGAATTTTCGATGTTGGTGGAATGATGGAAATGATATCCGCTATAGACTAATTGTCCTGTTTATGAGCAGAGGCCGGCTGCGATTTGGCCCCCTCCAGTTTTCCGCTGTTCTTGAGTTGATGCTGCGTGCACACCTAGTCCCTTTCTTCTCTCATCCCTCTCTCCTCTCAGCTATACCGGTGCAAGACAATCTCCATTGCGATCCCCCATGAGTAACCTCCGAAAGCGTTACCTCGATTAATACAACAAACCATTTGATAACGACAAACCTTGTTCTCGAAATTGTGGCTCTATAGCTGTTCTGGTCAAGATCAGAGTTTGAGAGTGAAGATTCGTATTTTAATGCATGCGATGTAAGAATTTTGGAGGGGCGAGGGTACTATCAAGGGTGTATATGCATGTGCACGCAGTCAACGGCCACTTTCCTAAGATTTGATAGCCTTCCCAATCCCTACTTTACCTTAGACGCCCAGAGAACCCCTCCTTCTCCCCCAATACGAAGGCTATACAATGTCAACGAAACGCCTGCAACGGTACTCACGCGGTCTGAGATTAATGGCGCTTTAGAGCAGGTAGACGTCTCGGCACCGTCTCCGCGAGATGAATCGCTGGGGATTGATGGTAGCTGTTTCTTCCGTGATGAGTTTTGTTATTTGGAGGGGGAATGGGGATGGGTGTCTCCGTGATGTGTGGGGCTGGAAGGATATTAATCGGGTGATTGGAAGTGAGGATAGTTGGGATGGTAGAGCTTGGGGAAGGAAAGGGGCCAGCGTGGAGATGGGGGAGAGGAAAGGGGGCAGCGAGAGGGACGATGCACAAACAGCATTGTCCCTTGTGAAGTGGTTATCTAAATTTTTGGCTTTCCCATAGGATTCTTTGCGAAGCTGGTTGGGGGTGGATAAGGTACAATGCTGGCAGAGTATACAAGTGCCTCTAAACAACCTAACGATGCTCTCCAAACGTACACAGAAAAGGGGAAAATCCGTTAAAACCTACAAGCTTACACACCAATCTCCTCGTAAGTCATGAGACAGCATCCGAGCATACTCATTCCCCCAGTTGGAGAGTCTCGTGTCCACTGCGAACATGTCGAGGGCCTCCCGGCAGCAACGACCGTTGGCGCCAGATAACCCCCAGCGGCTCACAGGAAAGCAAATGCGCCTTTCGTGCCCCCCACCCCTCCCGCACACGGCACCACCTCCTCACTCGCCCTGAAGCCTCTGCTCTCCGGTCGCAAGATCTGCCTCACGTTGATCCTCGTCGTGTCCTCCGGCGGCGGATACGGCGCCTTTTCCCCCTCGTTGCCCCACCATAGCGTCACGTTCTTCCATCCTTCGCGCGCCCACAAGTCGCTCTCAGCCACTTGCACACCTTTCGGCGCGTGTGCGATCTCATCGTTTGCGCTGTCTGTTAAGAATTGATCCAGCGCGCTTGTTTCCGCCTTGCTGACCGCAGCGTGGAAGGCTGGAACCCCGTCCAGTGAAGTAAGCCCGTCGATGTGGATCCACTCCAGAGGCGGCATGTGGCGCGCGATGCCGTAGCACAGGAGGCCGAGCTTGGGTACAGGGCAGAGCTCGAACTGGCCGCGCAGGCGGATACTGATGCTTTTGAAATTCGGGAAGCGCGACCCAAGGTGGAGTTTCCCATGCGGAGCGGAAACGTAATTCTCCCACTGGTAAAGCGAATTTCGTTTTCTAGGATGCATCGTGAGCATTATCTTTTCAATGAGCTGGACGTGGCGCTGATCCACGCACTCGTGGAAGAGCTTGATGGCGCCAGGGTCGACGAAGTGAAATGTGTTCTCGCAGTACAGCAGTGGCGCGGCTTCAGCGTAGATGAGGCGGCAGGTGCCGAGGATGGTGGCGGAGATGGTATGCGAAGGGGCGAGGAACGGGTGGTAGTAGAATTCGATGGAGGGAGGTGAGAGATGGCAGATGCAGCGGGGCAAGGGGGACATGAGGCAGTGCATGCAGCGGTTGGGGAAGAGGCCGTTGGGGTGGGTTCGAGGGGTGAAGTGTTTGCGGGTGATGAGGAGTGGGTGATATTGGGTAAGCGTGGCAGCGTAGATCTGGGCGCGGATCTCGGGGGGGAGGCGAGACATGGGGGAGGATGTGAGAGCGGTGGAAGGGTGGGGTCGGCGACGGGGCATGCTGCGATGGTACTGTAGGGTGGTAGAGGATATTGTTTCCGCTTTGGAGAAGCTTGTGGAGCTGAGGAGGAAATGCGATATGTAAAAGCAACGGCGAGAGTAGGGTTGACAGATGGTAAGAGTTCTGTGATAAGCTTGTAAATGGATGAGGTTCGGTCAGTGACATCAATGCCTGAAATGGAATGTGTGATGAATGTAACTCAGGTTTGTCAAGCCTGTCCCGCGGTCGTATGAGGATATGACCAAGAGAACTTTGACTTCATGGCTTTCCTTAGATGCCGCTACCATAGCATGGGCGGCCATCAGATCTTGGTAGCGAGCCAACAGAATCATCGAACACTCCGTCACTGCATCTTTCCACTCGCTGACTGTGCACTTCTGTGTTTTTTGATCGGGATTCAATAACAGAAAAAGCTCGGTGAGTATAGTGTCCCACTAGATGTGAGTGATACTCTGGAGTCATGGTTCGAGGACATGAAGTCGAAGCGTGAAGATCGAAGTCGGGCACCGGCGCCAGCCGAGCCGAGCTCCGAAAATCTTGGCGTCCCAGTCCTCGGGAGCTCGCTCGGTCGGGTCGATGGCAGTTTGTCAGGTTTATTTTCCTACAACAAAGGCCTCTCTCAGCATTACCATTTTCCTTCGTATCTATTCTCACATAAGCTTTTCAGTTTCGAGCATAAGAAGCCCCACGACACCTTGCAAAGGTCTCAAATCGGAAGCAATGGCCCCACCCGAAAATCCCCCCTCCATCTCCCCCTCCACCCGCAGTCACCGCCAGACAGCCTTAAGTACAACCTCACAAACTCAGATAGAGACCAATGCAGCGCCACATCCCCGTCTTGACATCCCAGTCGGTACTTTACGTCTTCGGGCGACTGCTGCACCGAACGACACTAGGGTACGCTGGGCGGAAGACGTAATCGACAACGAAGGCCTGGGGAGGAAGAGGTCGAAAGGTTCGTCTTCCAAGATGCCTCAATTAGCCGTTCGGCGCACCGGCCGTAACGCTATGGCAACAACGGCAGGACCCGGGGATGGACACGCGATTGCTGATGTTGTAATGAGAAAGTTTGCTGCATCTACCACGCGCCCCATGAAGTGGGCGAATCGTCGTCCGACTCCTCTTCAGACTCGTCGTCGTCGGATTCGGATTCAGAAGGCGGTGGAGGTGATGAAGGGCGGGCGAGGATGGGAGGTAAGGGAAAGGGGAAGGCGGAACGCCATGAGCATGACGGGGAAGGGGGATGTGGGCAACATGGGAATAAGAGGAAGGGAAGGAGGCGGAATGCGTATGAGAGCCAGCCCAAGGCGAAGGGTGGCGGCGGTGAGGTCACGAAGTCATGATAACTAGTATGCTGTTCAGTAAGAAAAGGATTGGTGGGTTCATTAGCTTGGCGTCTGGGTCGATTGTCTCTAACGGCTGGTAAGCAAAGAGAGACGGCCTCAATGGACTATCATGCGTTACGATTTTGTCATCACGGCTTCCAGCAGCAGTTCGCAGCTTCAGCCTTTCTAGCACCACAAGATTGTCGTGTGCATGTTAGGAAACCAGACTTGGGCGATAAGCTCCAACGGCTTCGCAATTCCGTCATTCAAGCCCGGATTGGACGCCTGCCTGCTTCCTGGTCATCTCGCAGCCGTCTAAGCCGATAACGAAACTGGGATGGAATCACCCCCTCGAGGACTCATAATGCATGGATACTTGCGCACCATGCATCAACGAACGATGTTCCTTCTCAAGCACGGAAAGTGCTTTCAACAGCATGTCATGGTTATCGCTCCGCATTCTCTACACAGCATGTATGTATGCCGTGCAGATTGCTAAGATAGTACGAGCTGCTACCAAGATGCAAGAACATTTTCACTGTGCCCGCGCGAGGGAAAAGTACTTCGCTATGCATAGTCTTAGCACCTAAGGATTGCAGTGCGTGCTAGGTACTCGGAATTATCTGTTATACGTCAACAGGAATACATGATAGTAGCTCCGCTCATGCTGAATGGAAGCTTAGGTTCGGCAACATCAAAATTTCAATGGGCGCTCCGCGTTGCTGGCAAGAACAACGCCGTTGTCTGTTCAGATATGCAGGGACCTACCGAAGGATAGCATAAAGCGTGGCTTGCATGCTGCACGCCTGTTGATCTCGTGCCGCTGTGCGGACCATGGCTCGGCACGACTCCCAGTTGGGCAGGTGGTTGATAACGTTATTTGCACCCACAGGCTTAGAATCGCACTTGCAGCACATGATCACATCTGTACATGCAGTGTTTCTGCATACGTTGAATCTGAGCTATAGTATACCAGAGAGATCATGAAAAGCGTGTGGTTCGTCTGAACAGATAAGGAGGTCAATGCTACAGACTGCCTGCAGCAACTGAAGTGCATGATGCGGATAAGGAAATCTACTACATGACAGCGAATGCACGATCAAGAATACCTGACTCTCGGCTCCGCTCACTCCTCTGCCATCGACCGCTCATGTAGCCTTTGGCGCGAAGCCCAATTGTGGGTAAGAAGAGGCACCGTTAAAAACGACGAATTGCGACTTGAGAAAGATATCCCCGTAGATGCTGAAGCCAATGCCCGTATTGCGCTGGATACCACCGAAGCATATGGCGCCCGCTGTCGGTGCATAGACGATGTAGCTGCCGGGCACAACAGCCTTGTAGGATCCGATGCCCAGAGTGATACTTGGGAGCGTAGCGGAGCATGGGAACGTGTAACCGCCCTGGCTAGAATCGTATCTGGCGCCGGAGACCTTGGCGTAGTAAGCGCTGACGATGGCGGTGGGGAGATAGAGAAGTGTAGTGCCAGTGTCAGCAATGGCGTCAATGCTTGACGATACGAAAGCGCCGGAGCCGACAGCATAACCGTTGCTGGTAAACTCCCAGAAGCCATTGGCAGTGTTTACGGGAACATAAGCGATGGTCCCTGTGTGCTTCGTTGCATCGATGTAGCCGAAATCGTAGGTCCCAGGAGCACCTTTCTTCAAATCGGCTGTGAAGAGCGGGGCGTCAAGGCTAGCTTTGACATCGCTGAAGAATGTCTTCTGTGGATTTGGTTTCACTGTGTTGAGAGAATCGAAAGCCAGACCGAGCAGGCCGTCGTTATTAACATCTTGCTGGAACTGTGCGCTGATCGTTTCGGCCAGCTCGACAGCTTGGCTACTTGCCGTGGTGGCGCCAACCTTTACAGTGTCGGTGTAGACATTCCCGCTTGCCGTGCTACCATCGCCATAAGAGATACTCCAAGTGTAGCCAGAGAGGAGCTTAGATGTGGATGACTGTGACGGAGTGTAGTAGCTGTGACCAGACCGTTCGCTGGATGGAAGCTCTGAAGAGAAGACCCAAAGATCTGACGAGCCCGTATCGAAATCCAGATTCAAGGTCTGGCTTCCAATAGTCACCGGAGTCAGGTATTCAGAGTCGTATTGCTCAGGGTTCGTTGTGACTGTTCCGTCGTTCGAAGCGACAGCATCGACAACATCTTTAGGAGGCGTGGCGCGATACTTGGCGTACACGGCCGCTACAGCTGCTGGTCCGGACTTGATGAATGGCTTGCGGACCGTCTGGTGAACAGTGAAGGCTGTCTTGCGCTTCTCCACAGGTGAACCTGAGGTAATAGCAATCAGAGCCGAAGCGGCAGCTAGTTGTTCGATAAAACGCATGGTGAGGCCTAGAGCTTGACTCTAGGTTGAGAGCTTGTCGTAAAAGCAGTTCTTGCACGTCGGGAGATATCAGGATGTAGATTTTTGGTGGGGGTGAGCTCCATTTTATATACAACTATCCCAGCCCCCCTTGAGGTAACACTGGAATGCTACTCCGTTTGAGGTGATTCGGAGTACCATGGCGGCGGTTTACACCCCGCAGAGTAGGAAGGCAGATTCCACTATACATCAGAAATCAGATCAGCCGCGGCATGAGACCATGAGGAGCAGGTGATCGGCGGTCGTGCTGCCTCTGCTAGGCAGGTCGTTGCAAGCCTGGGTGGTCGGCAACAAATTGGAAAGGCCGTGTGCGTCGTGGTGCATTGTTGACTGCGGTGATTACGCCAATCATGTCTTGTGCGAGACATTAGGGGCTAAAAGAGGGCCCCTTTGCGAGTTGTGCAGAAGCTTGCCATGCAAGTGAGCTAAGAGATAGCGCAATATCCTCCTGGCTAACGGGCGTGAGGAAGTACGGGTGTGGTTGCAGATTTAGCTGGCCGAGCTGGAGGCACTCGTACAAAGGCTGGCTGCACGGGCTGCGCAGTAAGCTGGATATGGCAGAGTGGGGAGGCTTGAAGCGAACAGGTGGCCCAGAAGACGTGGTTGTATTGTGACATACTGCTGATAAGCTTCCACTAAGTCCATGGTCGACACCTCTGGAGCTTGGGGCAGCAACGCCTAAGGTCGCCTCGGTCCGGAGCGCTAAAGTGACCAATGTCGTTGAGGGTCTTGGGAGGGTAGGGGCGCCGGCTAAGCGAGGTTTGGGGTTGATGATCCGGTACCACCAACAGACGTGAGGACTGTCTTACTGGCCAACCCTCGAGCCCATCGTCACCCGAAAATCATTCGTGTGTCTTGATGACATTTTCATTGGCGGGAAGTTGAGGATCAGGATCATAATCGTTTCTAGGGTGTATCGGTGCGATTACTTGTTATCTTCCGTGTTGTCGCAGATATCTCGAGGACGCTTCATCCGAAAGCGGAAGGTACAATCCTATTGCTGAGGCCACCAGGGCAAAACCAAAACAGAGAAATTCGGTCTCTGTCGCTGGCCTTTTCGAGTGGGAGGTTGATGTGCCTGATTTCGGCCGAGCCTCCGGATCATGCGCCACGAACGTTGCAATCATCCTCTTGAGTTGGAGGACAAGATTTGGCATTAGGCTCTTCAACAGTCTCGGAGCCATGATAGCCCATCCTCTTCCAACATCATTTTAAAAAAACATTTGCCGGGATCTGAAGGTGAGAACAGCGGTCCATCTAATGTCTTGTTGACTGATCTAACAAACAACGAGGCCATTCGATTGACTCAGTCGTTTTCTTCAAGCAATCGTAAGCCAGTGCTCTTGTTAGCGCATTGTGGGCACAAGCTGCGTGATCATCGGCCCCTTAGCCCCAGCATGGTTAGTCAAGAAGGCTTCTCTGAACGGCTAGTGGTTCATCAGGTTATTGTCCGAATGCGGCCATTATAACATCTCTGGGCGCCCCAAAGTGTTGTAATCTAGGTCTTGGAAACCCGCAGCCGTCGGTCTCGTTGTAGGTCTGTCTTGTGGCATCTATGCCTGGAGCTGTCGTACACAGATTAGCTATCGCGCTTCGAGTGGCCTTTCTCAACAAAAATTACTCTTTTAGACCGGTATCATAAACCATTGACTTGGCATCCAATATCTTCGCCATGGCATCGAAAAAGACTCGCTTCTCCAGTACATGTAACAGAGTCGAAGACGCTATGACATCCATCAAGTAGATGCGTCCTTCTCACTGTGAGCGACGTCAGGGGTCTTGGGTGGAGAACACTGCAGTGTGTAGACGTAATCTCCCAGCAATCCGAGTGTAATGCCCCCTCCTGTCAACCAGGCACCGTACTTAAACCACCACCAACAGTTCTTCACATCCTTCAAATTGACTTTCCAGATCGTGAGACTCAAGGTGGCCGCCGCAGAGCCGCAACTGCCGACAAAGAAAAGAGGTCCCGCACCGACAGCCAGACCAGCGGCGGATAGCAACCCTATCTGAACGACCGCCAAACCTGATAGGATAAATTTTGTCTGTTCTGCATGCCGAAGTGCAATGCTCTTGATCCCAACCTTTGCATCATCCTTGATATCCATGTGCGCATATATCATGTCGTACAGTACCGTCCAGGAAACACAGCTCGCGTACAGCGCCCCGACAGCTCTCAATGCGTCAATATTAGTAAGAACATCGAGGCCTAGGGCTGGAAACCCCATAAAGGCACCCCATGAGAAGGTAAGCCCTAGCACAAATTGCGGATAATGCGTGACCCTCTTTGCGAGAGGATAGCTCGCTACCAAAAACAGACTTGGTACACCGTAGTACAGGCATGAGGACGGGAATTGCAGCAATACGCCCAAGCCTGCCAATAGCTGAAATCCTGTAAACACAAGGGCACGCCTAGGGGTTATAGCGCCGCGAGCGATAGGTCGAAGACGGGTACGATCAACGTGCGGATCTAGATTACGATCCCAGAGGTCATTGATTGTGCAACCTGCTCCACGCATGATGAGTGCACCAACGGAGAAAAGGATTGACGTGGTCAGGACTGTTGTTGGCGGAGCGACGCTATAATCAGCAGCCAACAAAGTCGAAAACAAACATGGAAATAAGAGGTAGTAGGTGCCAGTTGGCTTGTCGAGCCGCACTAGTTCGGCATATGGCACCCATGATGAAGGTAGGTATGAAAGAAAGCCAGTCTTTGGTAGCTGATATAGTTGCAAAGCACTCTTGGGAGTGGCTCCTGTTCGAGGCCTCGGAAGCACAGGCTGTGCGTCTCCTAGTAGCTGCGACTTCCAGCGCCGCTGTCGCTTTGTAATTATCGAGGAGCGTGCGCTACACTCTAGCGTATCATTCGAGGGTCGGGCAGACAGGCTGCCCATCCGGTTGCAGCGGCCAGATATATAGGGTGTGCTTCGAGATCTAGTGTTGCGTGAGATTGCACATAATGAACGTATTTTGATGATCTTGGTGGGAAAAGACAGGCTTGTGCCAGACTGCAAGGACCAATGAATGTACGGTGTCCGGCCGCAAGTTCGGCTTCCATTTTTCCAGCACGGTAGCCTCATCATAGCGAAGATAGATAGTGAAAGGAACGACTAGGATATGAGTGATTAAGAAGCCTTCGTAATGCACATGAAACCTTCAAACACCCAATTCGATTCCTCCGAGCTTCCAAGCCGTTGGACGGTGAAGGAGCTATCCGCGTTTACAGCCTCGCGAAGCCATCAAAACATTGTTCAGCTGTCAAACAAGAAACATCGTTCTGCTGTCAATCGTGCATCCTACGTAGGTTTGAACCATGTGGATTCGTCAGATCGAGGGTGGCTGCACTCATCCACACAGTGCAACGAAGTGACCAGGAAGTGGATAACGACCCAAGGTAATGAGCGTACGAATCGAGTGAGAAGGGACATCAATGTACATGTAGAGGGAGTAAAAGTAGAACCTGGCTCCTTCGCGGTTCGAAATTGACTACGGCCCCTCGGGCCAAGTATCCGAGAGATCGCTGGCTGGGGTCGTCGGGCCGTCAGTGAGTCCGGCAATGATGCAATTCAAAGGTTTTCGGAAGGGCTCGGGCTCTATCTCACTCATGTCTCTGTCGTTTAGGAGAATTGTTACTCTTGTATACGATTTCACGGAAATGACTTCTTCCTTTCCAAGTATGGCTCCAAGCATAGCCAGAGTATTCGCGCCTTCCCTCCGCTGCCAATCCCAGAAATCATCACTCCCAATCCTCCGCCGGTCATTCGCGACCCCTACCGAGCAACCACGTCTACGACTTGGCAGCGTAGCTCCAAACTTCAAAGCAAAGACAACTCAAGGCGACATCGACTTCCACGAATGGCTCGGAGACAAATGGGGCATCCTCTTCTCGCATCCTGCAGATTTCACACCAGTATGCACAACGGAGCTAGGGGCTTTCGCGAAGATGAAAGATGAGTTTGAGAAGAGGCACGTGAAGATGATCGGCTTGGTAAGGACAGAGCATTCACTGTCGCAAATGGTATACATCGAGCTCACTGTGCTTATAAGTCTGCTAACGATCTCGGATCGCATGACCGATGGATAAATGATATAAACGAGACGTCGCAAACAAACGTGCAATTCCCTATCATCGCTGATGCCGATCGAAAGATTGCATGGACATATGATATGCTTGATACGCAAGACACAGAGAACATTGACCAGAAAGGCATTGCGTTTACCATTCGCAGCGTCTTTGTCATTGATCCGAGTAAGAAGATCAGGTTGACAATGATGTATCCAGCAAGCACAGGGAGAAACACCAGCGAGGTCCTAAGAGTCATCGACAGTTTGCAAACTGGTGATAAGAAAGGAGTGGCTACGCCGATCAATTGGACGTGAGTAGCTCAAACCACGCAGGAGGCGAAAGGCTGGTATTCACAGTGCTTACAAACCCCTCAGACCTGGCGAGGATGTTATTGTACCACCAAGCTTGTCAACCCCAGAGGCGAAGAAGAAGTTCGGAAATATCAGAGAAGTGAAGCCGTAAGTCCCCTCTTTTATCCTAATACTTACTCTAAGACAAATTACAGTTACCTGCGGTACACCAATGTAGGCGTGTAACCCTTCACGTAGGAACGCTTCTGCCATACGGTAGAAGCCCGAACATCAAGCTACAACTCTGCGAGTGTTATGAAAGGGTCCTGTGACCCCATATTGGCATACCATTTGAGACTTTATCCACAGACATGCATGGCTCGTGGAAGGCTCTGCCTTTTGTTTGATTTCGAAAATGGCCATCAAATTGTCTGTAGATTCGTCTAACGTATCGCAACTTCGATGGTAGCTGACAGCAATGTAGAAAAAAACAGAAGTTTAATTGAAGTCTAAGACTAAGCCTGGAGAACCAGATCGAATCTCTTTGGACCTAAAAGTCGGCTGCTAGATTACTGGAGCAACGAATGTTGCTGCTCAAGCCCGCAACGAGTACGCCAGTACTTGCTGAGATGATGCATTCATTTCCTAGGATAATGTGCAAACCTCCTAGTGTTCATTCGTTGCTCGAGCTCCTCCAAAGCCCGTACAGGTTGTTCCATTCTCTTCTTTCCCTTCTGCCTCCAATCATGGAGTGTCTTACTCAGATTTCTGATGAAATCTCCTTCCCTCCCAAAGTAAACCTGACTCAACACATCCAGAAGCAGTCCCGGGTTAAGAGCGTCCAATGCGAGCTTCAGAACTTCTGCTACCTCGATATCTCGCTTGTTGGTGGTCGGAGCCGGCATGGTTGGTGTTAGGCGATCAAGAAAGTCAAGAGCGTCAAGAATGTTCTCGAATAGCCTATTCCCGTACTTCGCCCAGGACTGTTCTCCTGAAGATGAGCTGTCAGCTATAACCAGCAGCGAAGTTGAGTGATCAGCTTACCTCCAGAGGAACGGGCCGCGGCTTCGTACCAACGAACGACGTCGTCAAGGTCATCGATCGCGGCGATGATGTCCTTGTATACTGGAACATGGCTTGCAGCTGCCTCAGCTGCCGCTCTGCATTCAGCAAGCCTTCGAGCTTCCAGGCTTCGGTGGTCCTCGGTTGGAGTATTTCTGGATGAAGGCCTATCCGGGCGAGGCGGCTTGTCTTTTCCTTGAGAGCGACTCTCCGTATCATCTTTCTTCTTGCGATGCGGACCATTGGCCTTTTGTTTACCCCCATGCCGCTCCTTTATCAAGGGAGACTTCGAGGCGCCGTCGTCTTGCCTCCGCTTTGAATTTTCTTCCTGATCAGTGCTGCTTCGAAAGGATGAGGGGTCGACGTCTAACCAAAATCGTCGAAGTCGACCACCGTCGCCATAAGGGTCCATCACGATGTGTATCAATTGTTGAGATGTCTTCCTTTCGATGAGGAAAAGATTGTGGAGAGCTTAATTTCGAGGAAAAGTCTCCGACAAGATCAGATTGCACAAGCTACTTATATTGCTTCGGTGCTCAAACCTTCCCAAGAATGAATGATTCACAGAACACGCCATGGAGGCGTTTGTAAATTTTCAAGCAACTCTGGGTTGATTCAAGCAGCTCATGCCATCCAAGCGAGAGCAAACACTCGGCCTTAGCGAGGCGGGCAGCTACTCCACTGCACAAAAACCACAGGGACACGTCTTTGTGTTCTTGGGCTGCAATTTCTACGGAACGAACGCAACAAACCTTCTTTAGAACAAAGTTTGCCACTATGCGAGTTCCCATGAGGCCTGGTATAGTGATTTGATGTACCTCCTACATTAACGTTCGTATGGGAACAAATCACTTCTTACCTAGCCAGTCTTGGTCATTCTTCTTGGCCACGCACTGATCAGACGACACAAGCGATTCCATCGTTATGGGTCGTTCTAGCTCAGGTACAGAAGCAAAACACAACTCCCATTGCAAAATTTTATCAAGGTCGCCGGCCGCCAGCTACACAACTTTGTGAATCTCGTATCGGATGACCTCTATCTTCTCAGTACAGGTGACGGTGACCTTGCCTTCTTGCGGCTGCCGGCGTTCCTACTGATGTATGCTGGCTGCGCAAATTGCGCAACTCCCTTTCTACATTCTGTAGCCACGTCTCTGCCTTGACCACTCCACCGAGTTTCGAAGGATGCAGGATTCTCTTCAATTCCGCCACATACCGGCCCGAGTCGAAGTCCCTATCTTTGCGAAGATTTTTTGATCTGTTTGCACGCTCGTTCCTATACTGTCTTGGCGGATATGCCTCTAGCCATCGGTGATGAAAACTATTGAGGGCTGAAGATATCTTCAGCAGGTCGCTAGTAACTCCATCGTCATCTATCATGGCTTTGGGATCAATTTCCCTTCTCGCCATCGATATCTCAATGGTGGATTCCCGAGTTGTTTCGACATAGGAGTCGGCGTACGCTGTCGAGATATGTAAGTCTAATTGGCATGAAAGAATAGTAGCGAAGACCCTGGGTTTCGAGTGACTTACGGCCCATGGCTGTTTCAACGGCATCATACAGGCTCACCACATCGACTAGACCTGTGATAGCATTCTTCAGCCGTAGCACTCGCATCGCCTCTTTGGCGACCAATTCGAGTTCTCCAGGATCGTCGCCGACTTGACTGAGAAGCGTAGGAGATTCGACGTCATATCGCCCATTGTCATGACTGTATCCAGCATGCTCAGTACCTCTGGATGGATCGTGATGGGAGCGTACAACATGCTGTCCACAACGACCTGATCCCCCGAACCTAGTGGGATGTGAAGCACCAAACGGACTATTCCGTACAATTCCTTGCCCCTGCGGAGTTCTATGACTTCCTGACGAGAAGCCAGGCCACATCTTTAGTACTTGTTTGAATGGAAGTGATCAGTATCAGTCGATGTAAATCTGGAGTTCGGAATGTATTCGAGAACCTAGATGATCGAAATGCATCTTTCTATATATCAGACGCTCCACAGAGTGATTGCTCGTGCCAGTCACTGTAGTTGCTGGCCGGATCACGCAAACATATTATAATTCCAGCCCAGGAGCAAACACTTGCTCCCCTTCGTCCTAGCTAAGCCAACGACAACGCTACAACATGTATCATTAAGACAACCATCTTTTCAGCTCGCTCCGGCGAAGAATTGCCATCTGATTGACAACGCGAGGTGATTGAACAGCAAGGCAGGAGGAAAGAAAAACATCAAACAAGCCCTCAACAATGGCCCAGATGCGAAAAATTCGAATGCTTTAACACGAGACCACGACGAGCATATCATCAACCGCCACGAATCGAGTTCCCGCCAAGTGCTCGGGGTAAATTCCCACAAACGTTTGGAGCTTTTCGCTGTCAATTAGACAGCAGAGTGAACGAGCCAACGCGCTACGAGAGCGTGACAACATGAACGGAAATATGATATGTGCGTAATTGCATACGTGGCAGAAGGAAACCCAGCGCTGTTCGGATGAAGCAATCCAAGTGGCTCAAGGCCATCCAAAGCGGCTGCGTCAAACGGATGAGCAAGATGACTATAGCAGATTCTCCGATGAGCGTTCTCGGGTGAGGTGGCGCCGCGGTTGGGATTCGGGGAATAAGATTCGAAAAGCTGACTGTCGGGTAGGTCATCCGTCATCACTCAGAAAGAATCGGATTTTCCTCGGTTCGATGGGAAGTCGTTCCTGGATCGAATTTGCATCTCCAAACAGTCGTTGAAGATTGTGGAGGTGTAGAGAAGCTACCATACCAAGAGTGAAGTGTGCTTGAACGCAGCGCGATGCTTCTTGCCACTTTAGCTTCAACATGCCACAGAGACCCACGAGCTACGCTCCATCAATCAAGTGGAATGTAGCTCTACACGTTGCCATTAATTTCCTTCGCGCCCAGCTAGAGCACCATCATCAGAGGGCGAGTAATCAAGTCTGTGCGGCAGGTCGGTCGACGTCTCTCCCCACCCCCTTAATCTCCTCTCCAGCTCCAGCTTCATCTCCTTCTGCCTCTTCCCTCACGCTCCTTGCCCCGAGAGTTCTTGGATAGCCCATACGCAAATCTCGTCCTGTTGACGTCGTTCAGTCCGCCCCTCTGCCTCTCGGTTTTGGCCTTCTTCATTGGCATGTATACGCCTAGACAATCTCGTCTTGGGTGCTCATAGAATTCTTGCGCTTGCACAGCAGTATCAGAGCCTTCAACGTAACGATCGCCAATGGTGGCAGCCTGCGAAGCGTGTGTGGTGGAGCTTTCATCGAAGGCCTGAGTTCTCGCCAGGATATCTACGAAATTCGTGCAGCCGGATATTGACATGCCAATGGAGTTGTATCGGCTTTGGCCTGGCTATATGGAGTCGGACTCGATGACCTAAATTAAGGGCGCCAAGGGCGTTTGCAGCATGAAATTAGTACACTGATGACAAGATTGGGGTTCCGAGTTCTATGTAGTAAGATTGTACCCTGGTAGGGGATCAATAGCGTCTAATATATGGAATATCAGAATTTGAGAAGCTGAGCTGGTAAGTGTCAAGGGCACGTCGAGTCGGAGATTGATCCCGAACCAAGAGAAAGACATCGAGCTACTGAATGATGATAACGGAAAGGATGATGTCGGTATGACGGGCGTGAAGATCATTAGCACTACGCAGGAGCTGAATATGCAGTGGCAGTAGGGAGAGCGAAAGACTGAAGGCCGATTATAACTTCATTTGGAATACGGAAGCTAACTTTCTTGAGGCAATATTCTTGCGCCGTATGAGGACAGACCCTCGCCTCTATCTACTGGCCCACATGGTCGACAACAATCGAAGGGAAAATAGAGGTCCAGACCTGTACATTTGAAACGTAGCATCGATGTATAAAACCTGCAAAAAGGGCAGTTTTTAGAATGGCCACGTATTTGGCTAATGCAGGGTCGAAGCACCTCTTCACCGAAGAACAGAAGAGCTTATCGGAAGAGTGTCCAGAGTGGAAACTTGCTGCAGTGACTTTTTTACGGGGAAAAAATGCTTCCCGGTTCATATCAGTCTTGCACAACTTGCAGCAAGCTCATGTCAGCTACCGCCGCTTTGCTCCAAAACGCGTGTGTACCCGAAGATACTTGGTGTGTGTTGTTCGCTTATGGTACTTGAGCAGGACATCTTCCGTTGGTGGTATCTGGGAAATTTAGGAGCCACACAGCACTCGAGACAACTTAACCAGGTCGGAAGGCAACATTGTTGTGCTCTGTGACTAAGTTGACTGTTGGCGTGATATCCTTTCCCGCGATCGGCTACAATGCCGTAGACAAGGATCTGGCTCGATGGAGATCGCTGGTCTGGAAACGTATTTATGCTTTGAATTCCCCATTTGCATCGGGCGTCTCCCTCTGCCCGAGCGCTTGAGGCAAAAGCGCCACTTTCTCATTGAACAAGTTCTTTGCCCCTACCCATACAGGCGCTATGTCCCTTTCCGATAGCTGAAGTAGACTGGGCAAAAGTGCTTCACTAAACGCTTCGGATGCCTCTCGCGGGAGTAGAGATGGGAGATGATCTGAGGACGTTGCATATATGGAAGAAATACACACTGAGTTTCTGAAAAAAAACTTCTTCGTCTGGAAATTACCGAAACGATGTCCTTGTTCCAGACAGGTGAGCTTACCTATAGTGATATAGCTAAGGGGTGGGTCCGAGAACTCCGGAAGGGTGAAAGTCGGCTTGTTGAAGTAGGTGGGCTGGTTGGCAAAGGGGATAGGATTGTGAGGATTAGTAGTGTCGCAAGAAACATCACATCTAAGCGAAATCTGAGCGTTAGCTGCCTGTTCGGATCAAAATGGGGGTGAGGAGAGCACAAACTCTGGTTAATACGCTCTCGGTCGGTGGTAAGGGGATGAGAGCTACTCGAACTGTTTAGAGTGAATGGGGACCTACACAACGCTAAGATTGCGTGTTCCTTGCTTTAGAAAGTCCGTAGAAATGAAAGGAGGGATGGGCTCGCTCAAGTAGATACAATTGATAAAGACGTCAGCTTCCTTAACTGCGTTATATGGTCCAGGCTGAGCCGTCTCGTCCTAAGTGAACTTGTGGGTCAGCATGGGATTTCATGCTGTTGTGAGCTCCCTAAACAGAGCCTTCTGCTCTGAAGAACATGGAGTAGAGTTAGAGATGCTCAGAACTCCACTGACCATGTCCCATTTCAAAATCTGTTCCTCCGGGACGCCAGCTTGTTGACAGCACTCTAGAGCCTACGAGGTTTGGAGATTAGTATTTTAATCCAGATTGACATGGGGCCGACTGACCCCTCTTCCACATCTGCCCAACGCCCCGATAACAAGCACGCGAGGTGGTTTCCCTCTGTTCTTTTGCACACCCTTGGAGACCTGCTCCTTTACCTCCGAGTCTAGATCGCTTTTACGTTGATAATGACTTTTGCTAGGTATATCTTCCTTTTTACCGTGCTCGAGTTGCCATGCCCAATCCAGGAGAGCCAAAGCCGCACCCGCATAGCCCGCATGAAATCCGAACGCTGCCACTCTGAGAAGATGTAGAGTATTAGAATTATCAGATGACATCACTTAAGAGCAGGCCGGATTGACCCACCGCCGGCCCTTTCCATCGGCGAGAAATTCTAGATCGTAGAGAGTGCCTCCACCTCGAGGAAAACGCCCGAGTACCTCCTTCCAGTCCCTTTGGTCTTTCTGGTAGGGATTTATTTTTCAGCTGCCAGGATTGATACGCTTGCGAGGAAGTTCACGAACATAGCAATGGCTGAAGGCGACGTGGGTATGCTGAATTTTCGTCAGATATTGGCTTCCAAGACTACATTTGAAGCTTGCCTTCGGCGGAAAAGGGTCCTTGTCCTCTAAATCTTTTAACCCAATGATGATGTGACCTTCTGGTGCGCTTGGCCATGATCCTTCCTCCACTAACGTAGCCCCGACGGAGGCAAACTCCTCATCGTCGAACACTCGTTCAGGACTGCGCTCAACATTGACCTTAAAACCTTTGTCGAGCAATTTCCGGGTTACTGTTGGTGTAAGAACACTACGGTGCTCAAGTGGCTTCGTTTCGGATCGGAGGTGAAGGGTCACAGGAGCCCTTTTGAGATCACGAAATTATGGATCGTGGTAAGGACGTAGAAGAAGAAATTCCGCGGGAGTCGTGAGCCGACTAAAGCATCCAAAAGCTGTGACGGCAATCCAGACCAATGGGAAGGCAGCCAGCGGAAGGGTGCTAACCGTATACGGCTCTCACTACACGGTCTTGGCAAGTTTTCTTTGACGACAATGATGAACTTTGCCTTTGCCAACCATACTTGCAACCTTTTCCGATCTCTGGGTCAGCAGGCGTATGCACAGTATTGTACAGCCATTCCCGTTCATTTCTATCCACCATATCTCTCGAAAGTACTCTGATCGTCAGACTCACTGCGATAGCGACAGCCAAATCACTCAATGGATTGACGTTATATGTAACGGCTAAACAATAATCGTTGTGTACATTGTGGAGAGCATGAGGCATCTTGCGTAAGAGAGACTCGATCTTGTTGCATAGAAGAATCATGTGAAAGCATTGCATTCTTTGCTAGATCAGATTCTCGATCCAGGCTGCCTGATGCTGCTGTCTAGCTTTGCGATTGTGATCTCTAAACAAGCTTCTGAATTTGCATGATGAGTCTAAGGTATTGTGCGAATGGATAGTTTGATGTGTGAAAGCATGGAAGCACATGGCTGGTATAGAAACAATGCTGAGTATTGGGACGGCAAACAAGACAAAAGAATGGTGTTGGCGCAACTTGCATGTGATGATCAATAAGCAGTGACCAGCGGGGGTCAACTACGCAGACGCTTGAGCAAAGGAAGAAGAAATCTCTTAGGTTTGTCATTGAATTTTAGCCATATATGTTATAATCGTTCATCGGATTCCATTGCTAACCCATAGGTGGCCGAGTGGTCCTGGTCGTCCATCCCATGGCGGGAGTGTTAACCAAGAACACTCTTCAGGGCAAAGGGATTTGACAACCAGTGGCACTACCCGGCCGGGTCGACAGTTCGAGCCCAGACATGGTCAGGTTGAATTAGTTCCCTTTCTACAGAAGCCTCGCATCGAGCGAGCCAGTACCATCGTCGATGAGTTCTAAGAAAAGACTTCGAGTCGTTTCTATAGCCTCTGAACCTCAGAAGCCACTTGGCTTCTGGGCTTCGAGGTGAATCTTTGCTATTTTGGAATCCTGGACAGGGCTGAGAATGTAGTCCTGGCTGGGCACGTGCAGAAGTACGACGACTTTTCCCTCGATAGCATACCACGTGTTTCATCAACCCCAAAGTTACCGAGCATGGTGTTGACAGTTAATCACCACCACGCACTCGATTGACTATGTCTTGTCGCGCGCAGCCAGATTGAGACCGCGGGCAATCAATTATATGTGGATGCTTTCTGCTTTTCGGCATGCGATAATTACGGGGGGTCCATGGCAATTTGTACCTTGCTGTCTAAATAACATTCTATATTGAACACGTCTCAACAGCTGGCTGCACTATGGTCTCGATGGTAAGAAGGGAGGAGAAATGACCAATATGCTAACGATCCATTGCAACCGGACCCCAACCAGTCCGACTACTTCCAAGGCCGCACCTACCCCAAATTTGCCCGAGAATTAAGACATCTCATCTAAATCGTGTCATCTAGCCCATCCATGAGTAAGTGCTAGAAGGCGCGCATCTCGTTATCGACTTTGCATCCTCCAGAGAAAGACATGCCTCTGCCAGCTAGCGTGCAGATCCTGCATCAGCAACTCTCTATTGAATGGGCCTCTGGGACAACGCCTGAACGTCCAAGTGGCATGGACGGCTAGTCCGGCGTCGACACCTGGATCTCCTAGACAAGCCTCCCTCCAACCTATTTGATCCCTTCCGGTCCAGCGCGCGGTCCAGGTCAGTACTTTATAATCGTTCTCCTCACAGTCTCTTACAATGTGGGCTTGTACTCCCTGAGCATAATCGGGATACGCTCTATCGCTTGGATAAGCTCATCGTACTTTTCTTCCTAGCATTTGCCCGCCACGTCAATTTCAGACCGTTGTTGGTACATTCGAGCGCAAACGTTGAGTCGAGCGCAAGTCTTTGGTGTTTTGTGAGTGATGCGTCCGCTATCCGAAGTAGACCCGTTTGTCATCACTGATGTTTTCTATTGTTGTGCTATTATCAGACACTCCTCTAGCGCGAACACAACAAGTAGAGCAAGAATTACAGAATCTGCCTCACCTCTACCATCTTTCCTTCATCAACCCTCGCATAGAAACCATCTCTCTACATCATTGTCTCCATCCTCATCGCTTCCCAACCATCCATATCTTGACACAATGACTACAAACAATTTCCCATCGTCCACAGCTGTCAACTCGAACGGTGGCTGCTTCTACCACGGAGAACTTACGCAACTAGACCTTTCCACACTGCATTTCGGTGATCTTTCTTGTTTTGATCGGGCACGGTACGAAACAGCAGCAGCCGACGTTCTGCTGGATGCTGCGGAGCCCGTAGCTCGTCGGAGGAAGCGCAAGCTGTGGTTCGCGCCTGACGGCATCGGACACAAGCAGGACGAGCATCGACCTGGCGCGGTTCGTCGCTCTTGTCAAGAAGATCATCAACCCGAGCAGAGTGCTGATAAAGCTGATGAGCGTCCCAATAAGCGAGCTTGCAGAACAGCCTGTCTCCAGAGTTGATGGGAGAGACGCTCTTGCGGGGAATTTACTGTTCCAAGACTTTCAATAGGATACTGTACTATGTTCAACGGGATCTTGGGAAAACTCGCCATCGTCCTTTCGGCGTAGAGCTTGGAAGGAGCTGAATTCAGCGACAACATGGAACATAATCTTATGCTGCATGCCAAATTCAACACCTACTCTGGGAAATAATATTTTCCTAAACCGATAGAGCGCTTACAGGAGCGATTGGCTCTTCGCGAAGGTATCCGTCCGCTCCATCTTCTCTACCGCGACCTTTCCAAGAAGCTGAACGCGGTGACGACGGCTGCCCTCTTGCATTCAACATGGTCTGCTAAGGCCGGTCTACCACAGCAGGTAAGCGCAAGATCCGGCTCCAGAAATTCGATAGCTAGATACTGATCCAGAACCAAGAATCTTTCACCAAGATCTGAAAACAGGGGGTGATCGTTAGTCAGGAATACAAATTCTCGTCGTCGTTCTGGGTAGTCTGGACATTTTTGGCTATGCACTTGCTATGCCAAAGCTGCGGCCGATGGTAAAAACCGCGCTGTGCCGGCACTCGATGTCTCTTGGTCTTTGCGTCGACCAAACTACGAGTCATATAACGAGCTGACGCCTACGATAAGACAGGCCTGCCTTAAATTCGGATTGTAGAAAATCCTCTTTAGAGCTTCATACATACGACTGCTCCACACTGACCGTAGTCAGTATCCCACCCGGCCGATGCGCATCCTCACTCTCCTCCACCGAGTCCGCGGAATCCCCCGCGCCACGCTTCGAGTTCGGGCCTCTTACGCCACCCTCGATACCCGTAACCACAGTCCCTTTCAAAGGTCCTCCGCCCGAGAAATGTGGATACGACGCCTGCTGCTGCAGTTCCAGATCGCCTCGATCCCACAACCCCTGCTCATCCAGGCTCTCTGGTTTCTTGCTCCCCAAACGCCGCGAGCCGGAAGGCCCGGCGATGATGCTCGCGGTCGGCCTGACGGGTGTGCGGCGATGGGCGAAAGGCGCCAGAGTAGGCACACAGACGCAGACTAGGCCGGTGGAGATTTCCGCGGTGGCCCAGAGGAGGATCAGGGGGCCGTTGTAGGCCAGGTCAGGGCTGTTGCTCGTACGCAATCGGACGACGAAACCGATGACGCTGAATACAGGCGCTGTGAAGCCGACGGTGAAAACGGCGATGATGCCCACCTTCCGCTGAGGATCCATGTGCAGAGACCATACCGATTTGATGGGGATCAGTAAGATGATGATGTCGGTAATGGTGTTGAATAGCCCACTGGTGTTCAGCAATGCTGAAACGTTGACGCAGGTACCCGGTACGGATTTATTCCATGCCTTTTCCCTTGGCGTACACTCCCAGATCTTAACGATTGAGGTGGCGAAATAGAATAGGATCAGGATTGCCGAGAAGGTCCGCAGGATCCAGTCCAATAATGTTCCGCTGTTTGCAACGAAGACTCGACGGTAGAGGAGCAGTATTGCGAGCTTCGTGGAAAGGATCACGACGCCATATATGATTGAGGTAGCGTTAAACCACTGAAGGGTCATTAGAAAGCTACACAGTAAGCGAGTTTGGAGATCCTTGCATATAGAGCCTGGTGCACTTGGGCAGCAGTTGAGTCCCATTCGTGCAAACCGTCATGCTTGACATCAGTAGCGGTCATCAAAGCGCAATAAGTGACCAGCCCCGCCTGGTCGCATGTCAGTATTCCATTCTCAAGAGTATTCCGAGTAAGTTTTGGGCTGACCCAAGCTAAGCAAACCATATCTGGCAGCTTGTCAGTCCAGACACGCAAGCAATGAAGCCGCACGACTCACGATCCTCGAATACCCATTCTCGCTTTATGAAGACACGGACGTAGACGCGAAGTAGAAACAAGATGGTAGTAACGGAGAGGCATATGGAAATGGCGACAATATCCCATCTTAGTAGCGAGTTCGGATGGCTGAAATCGGAGGTCTCGCCATGAGGCGGCGCCATGGCAGGGACTGAGGCGGCCATCGCGTCCCAGTATTCTCGATTTGTATCGAAACTACAAGCGTTCCGCGATGAGAGTTTTTACACAAAGCCGACTCTATGCACGCACTACTTTCGTAGTAATAGGACGCTCAGGTTACCTTGCCTGGGGTTGCAAGGGGTCGATAAGCATGGTCAACTGAAATAATACAGGATGAAGACTGCTTAACAGAATAATGGAAGCCTCATGGCAGAGCAAGCCACCCGCGACGGACGGAGATCCATGGTCTTGTCCTACGAGGAAGAGAGGGAGCACTGAATTTTCTAGCGGTCGCTTTGCCGCAGGAACACCATCGTACATGGTGGAATAGTAATCTTCTCCGTACACTCAAAGAAACCTTCAGGCTTGACGAAGAGAAGGAATAGACGATAGCCAACAGCAGGGGAACAGTATAATCGGCGATTTACCCCTCCACCACGACCAGCACGCGAAGGGGGGGGGCGCAACCCACGAGTAAGAATTACATGTGCGTCCAGTCGCAGATTAAGTACGGACTACCTGCGTGAGAGCTACATCCACTTTGTCAGCCTCGTGCAGGTGGTGAAAGTCGTCTATGTCCAGAGGCTCGCCCCCTATCTGCGAAATCAAGCCACGCATGACACAACCCAAGACTCGAGGCATGGGTTGGGTAAACCCACGATTAGGTGCTGCTGGGCGCTGTGTCAGCTCGGCGTCTTCCAATCATCGTAGAGTCCAGGTAACACCAAAGCGATGTCATGATGCCATAATGCAGGCGGATTGTGCATTGCCTGTCAGCCTGGGCGGATCCCTCCCAGATTTTGTTCCGGCTTGGCCTCAGCTATAGCTGAAGGGCACCGCTATGGCCCCCATAATCAACGGTTCTCCCTTCTACCACGGCAAGCATGGTGTGCGATCAAACGGGCTTGCAACCAACAGGTAGTGGTCGTCGTAAGTGCTTACTTTATGCAGTACGTTGGTTTTTGCTTCTCAGGTGGCGTTTCTCTCCTTGGCGCACGGTCGTCGATCACATGATAATCGCCGCACCAATCACATTGATCATCTACCTTACGTGGAAGGAGCAATCAACATCATGACTGTTGAGCGTAGTCCTTCTTGATACTCGCAGTTTGCCGAGTTCGTCGTTTTGTCTTCTCAGGTGATCTGCATTGCTTGTAACTCTCTCACTTTTGAATGAGCTAGAAGATACGAACGATTAGAAGTATTGACGGCAACGTCCGGTTCCTTCGAGGTTTAGATAGTAATACACGGGTACGAAATCAATCATCATCCCAGGGGCATTGTCTATTTGATTTTGGTGCGGATACTGGCAGCATCAAAATGATTTGTGAGTACAAATTGCACTGTGCCGCCCATCCTGCAGAGTTACAGCCAATGGCTGGTATGTTGGGGTAATGCAAGCGAAAAGGCCCTTGCAAGATCAGTCTCACTTGCCTTGTTCTCTTCCTACTTTCATCCTTTTCTTGTATTTTCCGGATCGATTCATTTCGGCTTTCATTCCTTTTCGGCTTCCGGTTTGAGGTCCGTGAATACTTCCGTGATCTCCTCGGTAAAGATCTGAGGTTTGTCGTTGCTCGGCCGGGCGTCGTACCTGCAATCCCCTCAAAGTGTTCCGATTTTGTGGAGCTCGCAAGCTCTACATAGGCGTTTCAGAGCAGGTCGCATTGCTGAAATAAGACTACCACCCCACAAAGAGGCAGAACTTGAGAGGTTGCCAAATCTGTCATGGAAAAGTCCAGTAAGGCTCCCATTGGGAGCTTTATTACCATCGATGCTAAGACGCATAATCGTGTGACAGCTAGCCCAGTTGGTGAAACAAAAAGCCCCGACATCGACAGCTCGACCTCCAGCGACCCAAGCTCCATGGCCATTGAATGCCCACCTTCGATCAACGAGAGAGCCCTCATCCGCAAGATTGACTTTAGAGTCATTCCCGTCCTCTTCTTGCTCTACGTCGCAGCCTTCTTGGATCGAGTCAACATCTCCAATGCTTTGACATTGGGACTTCAGAAGGATCTGAAGCTCAAGGGCAACCAGGCCAATATCGCGCTCACAATCTTCTTCGTACCATATGTCCTCTTCGAAGTCCCTTCTAATGTGCTCATGAGGCGCTTTAAGCCTCATGTTTGGTGTAGGTGCCCCAGATCTTCTCTGGAAAGCAAGATCGGGTTTTGAAAAGTTTATAGTGTCAGGATGTATACTGGTCTTTGGCATTGTAATGCTCTGCCAAGGCTTTGGTGAGAGGCGCCCATCACGTCGACATTGGACATACAGCTTACAGGTCGCAATGTGCAGTAAAGAACTACAGCGGCCTGCTGGCAACTAGGTTCTTTCTCGGATTCGCAGAAGCCGGCGTCTTCCCCGGCAGTAAGTGCAAAAGATCTTTAGAGCCACACGTAGCGATGGACTGACACGTTCTGCCAGGCTTCTACCTCATCAGCTTCTGGTACAAACGCGAAGAATCTCAACGCCGGTTCACGATCTACTGGTGTTCTGTCCTCGTCGCTAGTATGTTCGGAGGTCTCCTCGCCAGCGCAATCGCAAACATGAGTGGAGTGCGAGGCTACAGCAGCTGGCGATGGATCTTCATTCTCGAGGGTATCGTTACCATCTTGCTCGGCATCGCAGCTTTCTTCCTGGTGTCGGACTTTCCAGAGAACTCGCGATGGTTGACCGAGGAGGAAAAGGCGTTCGTGATCGCAAGATCGGGAGCGGACAAAAAGGGCGTCAGGCCCATAACAATGAAAGACGTATTGCTATTCTTCGGAGACCCTAAGAACCTGCTTGCAGGCATTATTTACTTCTCCATCGTCATCCCCATCTACGGTACGGCATCACCTTCCACATCCTCCTCCAAACTCCTCCCCACCTCTTTCCTCACTCTCCACCAATCCAACTAACCTCCCTCCAGCATTCGCCTACTTCGCCCCCACGATCGTCAAAACCCTCGGCTACACCCCCGTCCAAACCCAACTGCACACCGTCCCCCCCACCGCCGCCGCCTTCGCCCTCTGCCTGCTCATGGCCTACCTCTCCGACCGCCTCCGCCTCCGCTACCCCTTCGTCGCCTTCGGCACCCTCCTCACCATCACCGGCCTCGCCATCCTCATGACCACCCACCACAACTTCCACGCCCAGTACGCCGGCCTCTGCCTCGTCGCCATGGGCGCCTTCTCCGCCGGCCCGATCGTCGTGTGCTGGTACGTCATGAACCTCGAGGGGCACGTCGAACGCAGCATCGGAACGGCCTGGATGATCAGTTTCGGGAATACGGGCGGCATTGTCGCGACGTTTGCGTTTTTGGCGAGGGATGCGCCGAGGTATCGCACGGGGTATGGGATTGTCATGGCGTTTACGTGTGCGGGGGCGGTGGCGAGTACGCTCTATGCGGGGGCGGTGATGAGGGAGAATAGGAAGGGGGGGAGGGGGAGGTTGAGTTTGTAGATTAGGGAGTGGTGGGGATGTGTTTAGGTCTGGATATAGACTTTGGGCTTGGCTTGTTGATAAGGGGCTTATTATGGAGCTTTACATGAAAGCTGCGTGCCGTCTATTCGTTAGTGAGTTCGGAAGGCGAGTGCTCCCAAATATCACCTCTTCTTTCGATTCACTCGATTTCTGCTCTCATAGACGACCGGATGGCAGATCCGCCAAACACCAACGTTCGAATGGGGACTCCAGTGCTGGGAAGTCAATGCAATCATTGCATTGATCGCAAGGCGGAAAATACTCTATAAAAGCGTCAACTGTAAAAGATCAAGAATGGTTGGCATGGTATGCATCCTTCTCTTTACGTTCCCGGAAAAAACATATACTTGCATGCCGTGACGAATGTTCCGGCGGCAGATATTCGATACTTTGACGACGGCGGTGCGAGGTTTAGGGACAGGCATGGGATGGGGGCCATTGTAGCTAAAGCATGAGAGATGGCCTTGAGCTTCAAATGACTGCGTTCTTCGGTTACTGATATCTAACCACCACCAGACTTAAAGATTGGTGCGAGCATGCCATCGCGAAGAAAGCGGGCTATAATGTGTGTAGTAGACGCGTGCCTTAACCCGGATCCTTTCTCGAGAATGTTGCACATGGAATACGCTGCATCGGGCGTGCAGCTGAGACCTTTCACCCATACCTTCCACGTTTCCGAGCGCCTTGATCATTCCAGAACGCACCGATGTGGGCGGTCTCGTCATCCGCAACTGACGCATTTGCAGTGCTTTGCAATACGCGTGTTCTAGCTGTACCGCTAGCTACACCGGTTGGGCTTGGCCTTGCGGGGCTTCGCTCGACTGTCGAGGAGGGGGAGCGCTGCATTGCCGCTGTAGCAGTCCGCTGACCGGCCGTTGTGGAAGGCGAATGCCTTTTAACTATCTCATAGTCGGCATCTTCGTCGTCCGTTTCCCACGCCTCACTTGGATGATGAGTTGCGAGATACTCCTTTATGGCTTCACTGCAGATAGCATTCCTTCGCCCGCCAGCTGCGCCAATAAATCCAGGATAATTTGATTCAAGGCCTTGAGCGATGCCAGGAGCATGGGAAGATGATCTTTCAACACGTCGATCGCTGCTTGATGGCTCTGGAGATCGAGTCCGCTGTTGACCAAGTGTGCGAAGGGCTTCGTGACGATATGGTTCCTTCGGCGGAGACATCCACGTGCCGTGCACGTGGGAGCCTTGATTAGCGAGCCTTGGATGTGGGACGCTTATTTCGGCGGGCGTCGAAGGATACGTAGTATAGAGCCCATCCTGGCCTCTCCCTGAGGCTGATCGTTTGCCTTGATCATGGCTTTCGGACTTCCCATTGCTTGGCATGTTTGATATCCGAGAGGCAAGATAAGGTAAGGAAATGATCTTGATCTCCAGTAAGGCTCTAAGAGAGCATGCGTTCGATCTTAAAAGGCCATCGGGCTGTCTTCCTCCTTCAGGCTATGGGAGGAAGTTTTCCTCGAATTTAGCCGAGTACAAACGTTGGGATGTTTGCGCAGCGGTACTCCGAGACAAACATTTCGATTCTCGGGATGTTTGCAAGGGAACAAGAAGATAACACCGAGAAGAGAATTCCTGGCCTTTGATTGTTCATCTGATCTGTAGCCACGGATAAGCTCCTCGTGGAAAAGCTCGAAGCTCCCCCCTGCAGGCGGAACTCTTCCCCTTGAAGTGACCAAGAGTTCTGTCTCTTTTCCATTCCTCGCAAGAGCTATTCTATGATCACATCCTTTATCGACCTCTCGTTGTTTCCACCAATGACGTTCTGCTCGACCCAACTTACTGGCCACATCACCACGGCGCCCAGCACACAGAATCCCGTAGCAACGAGCTGCCACGTCAACACAACCAAACTGAGTATTCCAAATAGGCTAATGAACTTGATCAATTCGTTGACCTGATATAGATCATTCTGGCTCTGAATATAGTAACGATTGCGTTTGTCGGGATGGTGAGGTGTAGGATAGGGCTCGGCAACGAGCTGAAGGACCGTGGTCAATTCTACGTGAGCACGGAAGAACGGAATGGCCCAAATGCGGAAGAGTTGGCGCATCGTGACGTAGAGCTTGAGTGTTCGTTCATCATAAGCTACAATGCGAAAGATTCGTTAGCAATAGGCGCATGGGTCCGATGGAAGGCCACTGTTTCCGCAAAGCCGTCCAACTCACCGATGCTTTCTATCTCTAATTCTATCCTCGGGCTCAGAATCTTGTACCAGCGATAGATGCACCATATTAACCAGCGGGAGCCATTGAAGCTTCCGGTTCTGCAAAACGGATGCGTGAAGGATGCTGTCGGTGTGAAATAATGCTCTATCGTAGCACGTTGCTTCTCCGGTGGGCTTTGGCACAGCTCGTGGATGACATGAGGGATCTCAGCGACTGCAAGTGCGTGTCAGCGCCTCACTCATGAAATTTATGGGCATGGTTGCCAGGAAAAGGTCGAGAAAGGGCTACGATACCTGGATGTTCCATGACTAGGTTCCTGGCGATGGAAAGGGACCAGGAAGGAGAGTATGTTGGGATTTGAAAAGCGGAGCTGAAGAGATAACTACGTGAGACACCACAAGAAAGGCAACGAAATAAAAGTTCACTAAAGGTAAAGAAGTTGAAATAGTAGAAGTAATCTTACTTTATGCGATGCCATGATGTCATTTCACATGCTTTTCAGGGGTAGAATTGTCCATCGTTTCCACCTATTCTTCAAAAGATTATTTATTACATCGTATATTGCACGGCAGGATTCGAGATAGTTATGTCTTTTATTGCTTTTGTGAGGCTTTTCGTACTTCGGTCCGTCCATATAAAGAAGCCCCTTTTCTTTTTGACCCTTGGTATTGCGAGACCAGCCTCGCAATAGTAGGTCCTCATAAATCACTTTTCCCTGATCAACAGGTCAATACTTTTGCAATTCCATCGTTCCGGCTGCGTTCAGTCGATTGACACGTCACAGCTCCCCCACTGGCGAAGGTCCTACTTCTCTCGTGGATCATTCAAGAGTCGTTCGAATGATATCTCCGCCATAGTATTTGCGCTCTCCCACGGTCTATCAATAGCCCCATCTTCGTTTATAAGCCTTGTGCTATAGCGAGTATAGATGCCAATCAAGGTCATCTTGATGACTATGTTTAATTGCGTTACGTAAGCAAAAGTTCCAAGATGTCAACGCATAAGGTTCCACGTACTTGCTAACGATAGCTCACGACCGATGCATGCCCGTGGTCCGCTCGAATAGGTCCAGAGATGGCGTGCGAGCCTTGTATAGTCGTCTTGTGGAAGCAACCAGCGTGCTGGCATGAAAGTTTCAGGATTGGAGAAGATGTCAGCTTGGCGGTTGATGAGGTAAGGCTGTGCGGATACGACTGTCTAGGTGGTTGTATCATGTTAGCATCATCGTTGGCAAAGAGAGGTGCGAAGAACCCAGAAAACGGAATTATTGCTCACCCCTCCAGGAAGGAAACAGCCCAGAATCAGACAGCCACCTGGTGGAACGATCCGGGTTTGATACGAAGATATGTTATCTATCAAGCGCAGACTCTCCATGACAATGCAGTCAAGGTACGCCAAGTTGTCAACAGTAGCACTGCCGTAACCCTTGGCAAGTAAGTCCGTTGATCCCAACAGCTCGGCATGTAGACAGGACTGAATATCCTCATGAATGCTCAGCTGCTTGACTATGAATTCTAATGCTGCAGGTACCGGGTCCTGTCCAGCGATGATATGGTCCAGTATCTCGCTGGCCCGTTCATTGAACGTAAGTCCTCTTCCTGTGTTTGAGTCTTTCCATAGACATATTTTCCTGTATGGGCTCTGTTCCATTGATCGCAACTTCTGATCGGCAAACTCAGTCGTGACTTCTGTGGATATTCTGGATTCGTATTTCCTTGCAAGCTCCTTCAACCAAGCTTCGGCTTTCTTGTGGGCTGATATACCGCTGCGATTGAGTACGTATTGAAGGTGTTTGAATGGCTTCTCGCTCTCCCAGAAGAAATAAGCATCCCGTCGGTCCTCGTGTCCCAAATGGATTACTCGCATGTCTAGTCTTTCCATCGTGTCAGGACCTCCTTCCAACTTGTCCAGAAAGGTCGTTCCCTCTGTCTCTGAGAAGACAAAAGCAGTAAATATATCGGCCTGGAGTGCTCGAAAGACTTGCCGGACGACTACGGGGGCGCTGATTCCAGACTTTGCAAATTCAGGGCTCGTCTGTTGATCAAGGTATTGCAGAAGCTTCGCCGTACGCTGCTTGATTAGCATTTGAATGGAGGGCTGCGAGACTGCTGTCTTCGAGTAGGCAGTTGCAAAGATGCGCCGACGTTCTCTGTGAGCTTTGCTAGACTGGCAAGAGAACATGTTGTATACTCTTATCGCCAGTCTTCAATCAGCCAGTCTGAGCAAGACGAGATTAAATGAGTACGCACCCATAGTTGGAGAAAACCTCGTACCACGATGATCTTTCATAGTCGCCGCCCCAAACTACCCGAACGCCTTCGGACGTCATGATCGAGACTTCGTTTGGGGCGACCCTGACGAGTGGTCGGAATCCGTGCTTGCCGTCGCGATTGAGATGGGCATCGTAATAGATGAGCTTTGTGCTGTGAGAGTACTTTATCCACAGCAAGTGACACCGAGACCATTTGGCAGACCAGTGGATTGCAGGTATGTGGGACAAGCCATCCGAAAAATGGGTGTACAAAATGTAGCTAATCATCAGCAAGACCAGGCCAAGGAAAAGCCATAGCAGCATGTTCCGTAGGTCGAGGATTTGCAACAGCATGACTAGGCAGTAACAAAAACATAGGTGGAGCTTGGGAATTACAGCGTTTAGTCTGGAGTAGAACCATGGCAGAAGCGTAGAGGGTTTTAGTTACAGCATGAGGTAATGCGTATTCACTCGAAAGCTCGTTACCAATCGTCCGAAGCACGAGGTCGGCAATATAGCTACCACTGTTCGTCAGAAGCGCGAGATCTTCAGCCATCGATAGAGGCATCAAGCTTGTTTCAAGATCTTAGTGAAGTGGCCTCCCCAGTCCTTGTGAGCACACCGTTAGACCTTATGTGCATGGATAAACATGAGCCAAGTATAGGAGCGTGCCTCAGGACGCTTCTGAGGAAGTCAATGTGGTTGTAGACCCTGCATCACAGGACAGGATAGGACCAATCGTCTCTCATCACCGGCGCAATTTTACCTGTTGTTAGCAGGCCTGTTGGCTCACTCATTGAGGTGCTCCAGTGAAGACCGGATTGCTATTCAGGAGAGCAACAAAATCCGAGTCCTCACATTGATTTGAACACCGACGGGGTCTTAGGGACTGTATAATTGAGTTACCAACCGTTCTCAAACAGCCATGGGACATATATCATCGGCATTCGGAGTGCAAATCAGGCTAAGCTACAAATGACATGACATTATTAAGGATCCTGGCCAGCGCTGGCTGACGAGCGAACGGTCATTTCATCCATGGGACTCATTCGAGCGTAGAACATGATGCTCGACTTCCTTTAGGCCTTTAGATGAGTGATTGGGAAGGCATCTTTATCTCGGCATCGCTTTGAAACGAGCCTGAGGACTATATGAGTTCTTGGGTATGCTGCGGATATGAAGCTTGCGTAGCGACAGGTACCAATTTGGACGAACGCAAAGCTGGTGGCGAATCGAGTCGGTCGCATTAACGCATCGAACCCTGCGATTGTCATCTTTCTTGAGCTCGATGCTGTTGACCTGTTCGCGTGGATTTGGGTCTCGAAGGAAGTACGGAGTACTGCTTAAACGCTCGGCCGACGGCTCGGCCCGAAGGCCTTGGCAGCATGCCCCAGGTTAAGTTACCGGGCGATCCAGGGACCAGGACTGCGAAAGAGCGTCAATCCGCAAACTTTTACTTCGTACTTCAGTCCTGGTTTCCTCGTGTTCCAATCTATGATATCGCGGCGCAATACGCGTGTCAACCAAATTTCAGCTCTGTTGCTCACCTGAGGAGAATCGAATGGAACCTTGAGAGAAATCCACGAATTGCTCGAGTGGAAGCAAGGAAATACCTAGAAGTAGGCGTTGTTCCAATACTAAATTGCCTTAGGATTCATCACAAGGTATTTGAAGGCGCCTAAACGTACAGCTATTTTGACTTGCCCCGTTCTGTCAAGTTTTTGCGACTCTTCATAGGCCAAATCGAATACTAATCTCTGACGTCGTATGCATATGAGGACTGGAGCTTTCAGAGTGGCTCGGACCCCTCGTTTGCACCCACAACAAATACAGCCAGTCCTGACATTCAAAGACTGAACGGGATGCGCTCAACCGCTTCTTGAGCGAAATCGAATTCAGGCTTCAGGATGTCAGACAACAATGCCGAAGGGTTTGTGCTGGAAAGTAAATCTGCTTCTTGTATGTCCTTTTAATGTTGTGTTTAATGGTTGAGGGGGCGTCTCGGCACTGTGAACTTGCATCACGAGAGTGCTATTCTTGTGCGGCACAGAGACAATGTAGCAACCCATAAAGCCAGTCGTGGATCAGCAAGGATACGTGCACCTTGCATGTTGGAGGATGCGGGCTGAAGGAGCAGCTCAAGATTAAGGAACGATTGCGGGTTTGAGATTCGAAGCGCCAAAGCGCGCCTTGTGCAACACCAGATTAGCGTCTCCTTGCCTCGCTTCAGCCCCGATACGAGTATCTCTCAAACCAACCTACTTCCTCTGATTATTTACTTTACTTCAAGCATATACATCGTGATGTTCAACTATCTCATTACTGCCTTGTGCCTTGCGGTAGTGGCTCTGGGCGATCATGCAAGACTGAACTCGAGAGACAACTGCAATAATGGATATACTCAATGTAGCCCCCAGGGTGCTGCAACAACTGATGCGCCTGCTATCGGTAGCTCACTTTCTGGGTTGTACGTTGACCTTCTTGACTCCATCAACAAGGTGCAGAAGGTGAAGCGAGATGATAATCACCATCTCAATCTCGAGATCCGCGCTTCAGGTGGCGCAGTCTGCTGTAAGTTGCATAAGACCAAACAGTCTCGCGGTGCTAATCCGACAACCAGGTGCGGATGGTACCAATTGTCTGCTGTTACAGAACTATGAGCTACCGTTCTGCTACGTGAGTCATTGATCTGGACGAAGGTATCGTCGACTTATAGGGCTTAGGATAAATTCACGACAAACTATTTCCTCCCTGGAGGCGCTTACGGTCAAGTTGTATCGGGCAACTACACCACCTCGGGGGGCCAAGCAAATCTTTTGACTGGCAATTACACACTCAACGACGGCACTTCGGGCACTATATCACAACCCAACACGGCCACGCTCACGTTGCCAACTCAATACACTGCTTCCGGCGTCGGAAGTGCCATTCCAGTCAGTGCTTTAGGCGAGTGGACCACGTACACCACTACCATCCCGGGGTCGACCATACCTGCCACCACTGACCCGGCGCATGTCATTCCTGCGAGCATCATCAGTGGAAGTACAGTTGCGCCAGCTACTACTGAGCCAGCTATGACACTTGCGGCCACCACTGTCCAGCCTATAACCAGCGTCCTTACCACAAGAGTAGCCCAGGCCACTTCCAGTCCAAAGAGTGCTGCGGGGACGATAGGAAAGAAGGGCGCTTTGTCGTCCGAATCATTTCTACTCGTGTCATTTTTGACATTCGTGGCTTTGTTGTAACATAAGTTGTACTTCGTACTAGGGATAATTAATCTTGTTCTAAAGGCCTATCGAGGCCATGCTCTTGTATCAGATCGCCATAGCTGGTTATGCCACGAGCCGAGTATCGCGTCTTGATGAGATCCTGGGCAGTGACCAATCCTTCCTACAAGTTTGACAGATATCATAGTCCCACTTCACGTGCTCCGAGGGAGTCAGGGCTGTGTTTCGTTAGCCGATTGACTAAAGTAGCGTAACGGGAAAGGCCGGGCCCGGGTCTGCACGCCCAAACGTCAGAAACACTCTTCTCTCACATCACCAAAACTTCCTCGGTCACACATCTATATCTAAGGCTCTTCACTATCTGCTTGCTGAACTATTTAAGCCGCTTCTTTTCTTCCAATTTGCAAGTCCTTCAACTGCATCGCCAGCAACGAATATTACCCTTCCTAGCCACCGCCACCGCCACTACCCGAGAGCCGGTCGTTTTGTACCTACATCGCCGCCGAGGTTCTGCGTCGGTGCTGTTAACCACAAGGATGGCGACATCAGCAGCTGCAGGATTGCTCGGCCGCCAGCTCAAGCAAATGCAGTCCGATAAGGACATCCCCGGCATCAGCTGCGGGCTTGTCGACAACAACGTTCTTGAGTGGGAGGTCATGCTCATGATTTCCGACGACTGCAGATATTACGGCGGTATGCGCGCACACGGTCTACCAATATGGGAGACCTTCGCGAACACGATCTGAGCAGGCTGATGTATGTCGGTATAGGTGGATTTTTCCGTGCTCATCTCACATTCCCCAAGGAGTACCCGCTGTTGCCCCCAAAGATGGTGTTTAAGAGCCCCATCTTCCACCCTAACAGTAAGAGCCTTTATCTACTCTCGCGCGGAAAAGACCGTAGCAGTACTGATTTTGGAACAGTATATTCCTCAGGCGAAGTGTGCATTTCAAGTATTTCTCACCTCAGTCCTCTCCCTTGCCTACATGGTACTTACGACATACCACAGTACTGCATCCACCAGAAGAAGACAAATACGGTTACGAGTCGGCCGCGGAGCGATGGTCACCTGTCCAAACGCCCGAGACGATCCTGCTGAGTGTCATCAGCATGCTCAGTAGCCCGAACGACGAAAGCCCTGCCAATGTCGAAGCCGCTCGTTTGTGGAGAGAGGATACGAAGGAGTTCAGGAAACGATGTAGGGCGAATGTTAGAGCGAGTCTAGGAGAGGAGTAGCAAGAGCAAGGTAGGAGAAGGATGCAATAATGGTTGTACATAAGGCAGGAGTATCTGGGGTAAGGGATACAGTGGTCTGGACAGGTAGGGATCTCGGTGGTGTTACTTCCTGCATGCGTTCAGCGAGCCTGCTATTCTATGAGCATCAATCTTCGTTCTCATCATCGCAGCCTAGCCTCTGGTGCTACCGTTTTGTCCCTTTCGGCCATCGTCACCAGTGTTCATGCAAGCTCCGTATTTGTATTACGATAGCTGTGTTTTGTCTTCGTGCTTCTTCCAAAGAAAGCCGTACTTGGAAGGATGGTTAAGTGGAGGGAAAAGCGAAATGCTAACCTTGGAACCATCACAACGAGCAAATGGGAATACCAGAGGGCCGCATCAGAAGGTCCTCTCGTGCCATGCGAAGAATGCCTTCAAGGGGTGACGTCATGACGAGAGCACATTGATACACAAGTACTGAACACCTCCTGAGCGCATATTGTCCGTCTGAGTACCAACGATGGTAGCGAAAGGGCCAATTTTGCCCTACCAAGAAGAGCTATACCAGCACGGAATTGCTCGTCATTTGCTTTGCAAGGTCCTGGAGATCGTCAAGTCTCCACATGTATTTCGTGGGCTCCTAACGCACCTTCTCACCGAGTCTGAATACCCAGCATGTGATATGTCTTCACGGTTTGACTCTTCGGCGAAGGGTCATCGCTGGGCACATACAAAGGTCATTCATACTGCTGTGGTTGTCATTCTCAGAACATTTGTCGCGTCGTCACTTGGCGAGGAGAACCTTTATCGTAATGACATGCCATCCTACTCGATAGTAACCCCGGTGTCAATTTATTCACTAAGATAATCCGAGGAATCGAGAAATCTAGGCTTGTTATTGAGCAGCTAGCATCTTCGACTTTGACGACTCAGCTGTTACAGTACAGCTCAATCGACCTCAATACACCGGAAAGGCCCTTCAGCGTAACTTGGCATCGACCGTGATTCGACAGTGTCGATTTCACTGTATTCAACGACGATGCCCGGTAACCTCACAGCAGTCTACGCTAGTCCACGGAGAGATATCACAGAGCTCTTCGTCGAAGTGCAATTTCCGGAGAAACCTCGGCTGGTCCTTTGATTCTATTTCTGGGTCGGCAGAACTTTTCCGCTAGGCTGCCTTACAGTACGTTACTCTTCCATTGGTTCTTAAAAACCGTTATGGTCTGTAGACTCGACGGCCAGAAGTCAAAACCCTATGATAGGTTGGCTACCGCTTGGCGAATTGACAAAATTTCATGGATGATCACGATGCAGTTTGTTTCTTGCGCTCTTGTTATTTGATGTCGAGAATGCAGTAATTGTATTCAATGGTAGATTCAAGGTATTGCTGAATGGTTGACTGGACATAGCTTCTTTTTTCCTTGACTCTAGCTTTAGTAAAGGAGTTGGACTTGACTTTCTTCGTGTAGGAGGTTCAATCCCGAATTTTCTAATTCGAGCACGCTTGTCACCTTCCTCGTTGATTGGAACAAGTGCTATGTTCGTTAAATCTTTCGGGATTTATCTTCATGATACTTTTGCATTGTCACCTTTGCCAATTCCGATTTGCTGTTCGCTGAGGTGCTGTACCTTGCCTCAAGTCCCCATTGTTTTTTATTATGATAGCCGGTTGACATTCAGGTCTTCTGGAGCTTTTGATGAATTTGCTTGTTCATCACGATACAGGCGCCAGGCAATTCAGACGTTCCTGATTGACCTTTCCTGGGGCGGGATCGAAGACTGCAAACACGGAAGTGGTACCCCTTGAAGCAAACACTTGAAGACGTCCGATTAGTGCTCGGAGAACAATATGTCACAGCCATGTTTGCCTCTGCGCTGTCTAGTTTTCTCTTTTGCTATCAGTGCAAACACATGCAATGTAGTCTGTTCGCCATGAACGTTAGGTCTATCCTTTAGATATATGAAACTTCTCAACCTTCTTCTTCTCAAACTAAGATTTGTCCTTCTATCATTGAGTCCACCCTACGCATAATGGAAAACCTCAAAATCAGCTCCTCAACAAGAACCCTCGAGGGTCCCTGCGCAGTGCCGCCTCCACCCCGTCCACCACGTCCCGATGCCCCCCAGAACTCACTATCGAATAGCAGCACTCCTGACCGAAAGCAACCACGACACAAGGAGCTATCAAAGCAGGAATCCAGAGACCAGAAGCGAGACCATCAAGGCACAAGCCACCCCTCACACTCCCACAACCGAGCAGCAAAGCCAATCGATCCAATCACCAAAGGCATAGCTAAAACATCCCAGCTCGACGACTGCGCAGAGACCCACGAAGAGGCCGACGATGCTGATCTCCCACCCCCTGAAGTCAGCCCTGCCAGCATCCTCGCCATCCTAAGCTTGGGCAACCACATCACTAATTTGAAGCACCTAATTGGCATGTACGAGGACTTCGAGAAGATCTGCCGCGGTACGTTTTCCCCTTACCAGCCTCCTTCAAGCCCAGTACGCTGACTGAACAAAGACACACCCGCCCATCCCCACTTCGCACGCCAGTTCGTCGCCTCCTTCTACCACGTCCTTCGCGCGCTCAGCCGCACTTGCAGTGAGGCCCGCTACCTCCTCGACGAAGGCCAGGGCACGGTCGAGCCCTCCGCTGTGGAGATAGTGGCTGCCAAGGTGCTTGCGATCGCTAGGGAGGCTCGTAAGGAGTTGAAACGTCGGCTTGGACAGGTGCAGTCGGGTGAGGAAGAGGGTGAGAGGTTGGACAAGGGGATGAGGGGATGGGTGATGGAATTCTATGTGGGGAAGATGGGGGCGGTGCTTAGGCAGCTTGAGGGTGAGCGGGTGGTGAGGGAGGTAAAGGGGATGCAGGAGGCGTTGGTCGGGGCGTGGGAGGCGAAGAAGGGAATGAGTGGGAAGGAGGTGGAGGAGATGGTGAAGAGAGATGGGGGTTGATGGCGGGAATTGAATGAGAATTGGGGAATTGGGGTCCACTGTTGAGTCATACGTTCGTTAACCGCCGGTTGAATCTCTCTTTGTCAGTCTCTTACGCCGCTAGTGGTGGGCGTGTAGAGGAAACAGGTTTCGTGGTAGACTATCGGGGTCCCTTCTTCTGTTGTCTGTTCCAGAAGTATGGAGACGTTCTCTGCAGCCGTGAAGCCATGCCTACGGTAAAGCGGCGCTGCGTCGACCGTACTTTCTAAGAGAGCGTGGACGTGATCTGTGGTACAACGATCGATGCCCCATTTGATCAATAATGACGCTGCGCCACGGCGTCCGTGCAGTGGGTGTGTCCCTAGAAAGCTAAGATCTGGGACGAGGGTGAGCTTCCCTCGACGGGAAAGAGTTACTGAGGAAGGAAGCCCAGAACAAATAAAGAGAACCGTGGTCAGGGGGTAACAACGAGCTTGGCAATAGAGATCCTACGAGGAAAAGGTTCCTAGATACTTACGGCAACAAGGCGCACCACCAAGAATCTTCTGCGTTGCGGACTCGATCTTCTCCGTCCATTCTTTTAGACATGCAAAATTGGTCTCTTGCGGCCATGTCCAGGGTGACTCTACATACGCCTCTGAATGGGTAATTGGCAGGCTCCACTTGGCGAAGCTTATGATCTCCCCGTTACGATCTCGAACAATCAAGACAGCTATTTTGGGGTCTCGAATGTCATCCTTGGCTTTCTGAGCGATGCACAGCTCCAAAGCCTCACGAGCCGACGGAGTAGGGAATTGTGCGCGTAACAGGGCGTTGGCACCGAAGGCGGCCATGTGGATAGCGGCGATGCGATGGCAGTCGGCTTCTGTGGCCATGGAGAGAGTCATAGTCATTGTTGTGATATCCTTGGAGTCGACTTAGTTTTTTACGACCTTTGATTGTGACTCAGCATTCTACTAGCGCCCGGTGGCTGCAACTGCCAAGCGAAAGCTCGGACCGCCCGAGCTATCCGGTCTGCTCGTTGCTGACAGTGACGACTCAAGCATTTCTTGTACTCTGAAAGTTCCAGGTAAGCTGACCGAATCTACTATATTCAAGCATGCTACACTACAACTAGCTACTCTAATCAACGATTCAGCACCAGGCGTATTTTTCGTTAGCAATCCACTCCAGCATATCTTCCTTGCCGCTGCCTTCGCCGTACCACAACAGGCTAGCGATACTCTCATCTTCTCGGTCTATCTTGCAATGTCGGACACTCGACTTGTCGATCCACTCTTGAACCAGGCTCGAAGGGTCCTACAGGTTAACAGAGGACAGCCTCCATTCGGCAGCCTCGGCCTGGGCGGTCTTAATGACAGCCCTTAAGTAATCCACCTGCTTCTTATGTTGCTCAACGTCATAGCTTATCTCCCTTCCTTCGGCTTTATCATTGCTCTCAATCATTTCCTTTTCGACCACTAGCCGCAAGATATACAGGGTATTGCCAGAAGCTGTGGAGTTCGGATCACCGTAATAGCGATGCGTCCATATCGCCCATATTCGACTACCCGCCTCTCCAGCGATAGCTCCTTTGATATGAGGTTTCTTCCCGAAAAGCTTTTCACACGCGAACTCTTCTTTTGTATGGTGCCAGAGCATGTGGTCAAGATCTGGCATAAGCACCATGCGGGATTTCCCACCTCCTGATGCCCGGGTCATTGTCTCTCGAATCATTGCCTCGTCCTCTCGACAGAGTCATTCCAGGTCACCGGCTAAAAGAGGCCTCGCTCCTGTGTTTCTTGAATTTGTCGAAGGAGGAAACTCGATGTGACTGTTGTTGGGAAAAGGATGCCATCCGGATTGTGCGTAGAATTTCTTCCCGATATCTGAGTATAAAACGCTTCCGGAGCACTTCAATTTCTCAATCTGCCAATTGCGCAGCGCTATGGCCAGCTCTCCTATCAATCGCGAGGCGTATCTGCGACCTCGATAAGCAGGATCGGTGAAGACACTGGCAACACCGTGTATGATTGTTTCGGTAAGTTCGCCTCCCCTAGTACTCAGGAATGCACGCTTGCGAAAGCTTTCACATGCGCACAAGATACGTCGCTGGCCTGGTGGGAGGTTTTTGTCGACTAGAATCCAGATTGTCATACCTCCATCTTTCGCTAGGGGCACCGTTGTCAAGAATGCTGATTCCTCCAGATATTGAGGTAACGTGAGGGCATCCCTCCAAGCCAGGGAGCTGAGTCTCCAGATAGTGAGGCATTCTGCATCTGTAGGGTGGCTCAGGTGGATATCTGGAGAGTGTGCGTCTGGTAGCAGCCGCGAATAGCCCTGGACCACCATCGTATAAATCCAAGGGCGGACAAAGCCCGCTGCGGAATGGGGAATATTGTCTGCGCTGACTGTCTTGCTCCATGTATATATAAGATATGTGCATGTACTTGGATTCTTGCATAATGTAGGGGGAAACTGAGACTAAAGGCCGACCTCTGCACTTTCGACACGACCTCTCACCAAATCACTTTCTTCCAATGGAGCGCATAACAATTGGCCCCCCCGACGCACGTTGCAAATTGTGCTTAATCGGCGATCATTGAACCTCAGCTCTCAATAATAGCAACTCATGACTCTCAATGCTTGCTTTCGCAATGCTTTCATTCGTGGGCCAATTTAGCGTCGACGAGTCTAAATTGCGCCACACGCCTAACTCCTCTTCCTCGGAATATCCATCTTCTCCATACTTGGTCGAATATCACTGCCAGCGTCACACCTCGAGTCGCTCTTTTCCGCACACAATATATACACACTCATTACTAATATCTAATTCCTAAACCTTGCCTCCGGCGGCCCTTCCGAGAGTCAACTACGTTGAGCCCACCAGACCTACACCATTAAACACATTATGACAGCAATATGTCGTGACAGGATGGATAATTCGAAGACAAAAACAATGTGTCTAGTGCCGTTTGCGCCTGTGTCCGGAGGTGGCCCCTGTTCTGGATGCTCAGATACTCACAGCGGTTGCTGTGTTCCTGCTAGCGCCGCCATGCAGTTCTGCAGCTGGGGCCAATCTCGGGCGAATGGGAGCACCTTTGTAGGCGCTAGGGGGCATCCATCCCACCCGCTCCGGGCGGGTGCCTACTAAAACTGCAATAGACAGGTTGCGCAGCTTTATTCAATACGATTATTCAATTGCTTTTGCGGGGGCTAGTCGTAGGGCTGCATCGTACTTTACATCAAGCGTCGAAGTGTTATTCGTTCGTGTCAAGCAAGCTCGATTGGGCAATCGCGGGAATACTCGCGTTTTGAACATCAAAATTTGAAGATTTTTTAATTCTCTCTACATTGCTGTTTTACGCAATGCGTCATCACGAAAGTTGTCGCGATAACTACATTGTTTGTAAGACTCGCTCTACGCTTTCTTTTGACGTCAAAATCGTAACAATCGAGTCGCTTTTGATAGAGATAAAGTAGAAAAAGAAATTAAACTAGTTGTTTCGAACGTCAATTGAATCATTTTGAATTGAATTACTATTTAAATTTTGAATAGTGATTCAATTGACGAACATTACTCGTTCGGGCAAGTCGTATTTATGCTTTTCAACTACATCCAACTTGGTAATCCATCAATTGAATAATCGTATTGAATAAAGCTGCGCAACCTGTCTATTTAATCACTGCACCTCTAAAGAATATATTGTTCTTAGGAAAGTCTCACGTCCTATTATTTCTTCGGGCTTGTCTTATCAAATCAATGCTTGCAGCCACATGAAACCCGAGGCTTGCTGACATGCAAGCACGCTACCACATCGCGCGAAACGATTTTTAATCTGGCTTTGGGATCGCGGAGGGCTGCATAGATTCAAATCAGATTGTGCGCTCGAGCACCCAACAGCAGCGACGAGACTTAATCCAGCCCCTGAAGATCTGGATCCAGACTTGTCTTCTGGCTAAATTTCGCATAATGATTTTAGATATGCGGCGCCTCCTGTACGAGTTCAGCAGCCAACGCACGATCGCGAATCGTCGGACGAGGGCACAGACTATACAGTATACACGTTTCATGTCTACCGCCATGGCCGGGATCACGCCGTGTCACAGCTTGCGCTCCGATATGAGACCTGTAGGCAGGATGGTTTCGCTGACCATCAGAGGACCAGTCATTAAGAAAGCTCAGTTTCATGTCTACTCATGAGGAGCCTTCATCTCACCAAGAGTGGCAATTTTTTTCTGCTGCTGAACCTCAGTGGTGTCTGCTTTCACTTTAGGTAGTCCGCCCCAAGGCAGGATTGAGGCAGGGGGCAGAGGAAAGGAGCCGTCGCATGCAACCTCTGTGGGTACAATTGGTCGACAAGTCGTGTGGAGCTTCACCGTATTGCCTCTACGTTCTCTAAGGTCTCCGAAGTCCTACGAGCGGACCCCCTACACTTATGCTGCCCATTACACTTGTCTCTATTCGAAAATCATCGAAACATTGTGGTGATGCAGCGCAAGCATGGACCCGATCTCAGTCATTGGCCTGTTAGCCTCGTTATCCAGTTTGATCCAAGCCAGCAACACACTCCTCAATGTAATGAGGAGCATCAAAGACGCCGAAAAGGAAATCCTTGAACTCTACAACGATGTTTCTGTCTTTGAGGAAGCTCTGAAGGGCTTCGATCGCGTCTTACGGAGTCGTCAAACAAGACATAACATTTCGACGGATGTCATCGATAATGCATTACAAGAAGGATCCGCAACAATCCAGGACCTAGGAACCCGGCTGGTACAGATATTCAAATGTAAAGTCTCAGCTGTACGTCGAATAAAATGGGCCCAGCAAAAGTCAAGCCTAAAATGGGCTCATGAACGGTTGAAAGGACAGAGCACAATGCTGCAAAGCTTTTTAGCATTGGCCCACGCGTTAGTTGCCCTCTTCTCCAGCCCTGCGACATCTAGACTTATTCAATCTACAGCGAAACCTTTCTGGCGGTCTGCAGTGAGCATCCCCAGTTTCTTCAGCTCTACTCGACCACGGCGGAAGATGATGACAACGACACCCTGTCTGTTCAGGGATCATTTGTTTCCGAGTCAACGACTCTTTATTCTGATAGTTCCTCGTCGTCCCTCCGTAGAAATTCTGTGGACACTACTGCGTCATCCATCGAAAGCTCATCATCGTCAATTCGGAAATCGACATTTAAAGATTCAATAGCGCCTCCAATGATCCAGGTTGTCGATGTCGATGCCAAACGAGAAAATCACTATGGCACCCATCTTGAACCTCCAGGAAAGTCACTTGATGATTCATCAGTCCCTCATTTGATCCAGGTTGATGCAGTTGCGTGCGACGCCAAATATGATACCAATCAGGTAACGAAAGTCGAACCTCCAGGGGCAGAACTATCGACGACGATACGACGAGCATGCCGTTTTGATTGCTATTGCAAGTGCCATCTACAAACTTATACTGTATATAACAAGTGTCTATCGAAGATTAACACACCTAAGCAACGCTGCACTGAACCGACTTGCCAAGCTGCAAAAGAGCCCGAGGACGTGGCTCGGGGTCTTCCAGATTTCTTTCGCAACGCTCTTTCGCAGGTAATGTCGTCCAAGAGTATCAAGGTTCGCTACGAGCTGAACACGTTTCGAATGGTCTCTGAGGGGTCTGACGCCATACGACACGTAAAGCACGGTAATCTGGAAAGATTGAAAACGTGCTTCCAAACGGGCGAGGCTACTCTTTGGGACACTGCACCAGACGGGTGGTCCTTGCTCCATGTGTGTCTAGTATCACAAATTCATAGAGGGAGCTGACTAGTTTCCAGACCGCTGCTTACAACCGGCAACTACCTATAGTCAGGTATCTCCTTGATCTTGGTGCCAATACCGAAGTTGCTGATGTTGGTACACGGTTAGTGTCACTATCCCCCAACGATGTCGGTCAGCTGACAGAATTGAGCAGTAAGCCTGCTGATCTGGCTATCTTGAAATCACTAGGTGCAGACGCGACGTATCTTGAGCAAGAAATTGTGGAAGTCTTTTCTCAGAAAGATGATTATATCAGTGACTTCGATTTCACGCCAATCCATATCGCTCTACTCGAGCTTTATCATCCCACGGACCGGGAGCGTCCCTCTCTTGAACAGTAAGAACTATATAGCGTTGAAATCCATCTTCGCCCACGCAGAGAAAACACATCTGATACCTAATTTGATTAGGCCCTGAAGCGTCAATGCATCCTTTACGAATTCGTACTAACTCCGAGAATAGGCTTCTAAACGTTGTCGACGACGCCAACAACGCCCCCGCAGGAACGGATTGGGCAAAGTGGAAGATGAGATACCGCAAGAGGTCTCCGCTCTTTAGCGAAATCGTTGAGCTCTTCCGAGCTTCAGCAGCGAACAAGCTCAAAACACATAAAGTCATTCACCACCTCATCGATCAGAAAGACCAGAAGTACTGCTGGACAGCCTTGCACTGGGCCAGTTCGGCAGGCCGGACAGACAAAATGAAGATCCTGATCGACCACGGCGCGAATCCTTTCCTACTGTCGAATCTCGATGCCAATATCCTCCATGCCGCCGCAGAATCGAAAGCCTTGAACGGCCTAGCTGAAGCTCTCGATATCTGGAGACGCAACCCGCGGCAGCTAAACATCAACCAGGCCAACCGTTGGGGTGAGACACCGTTGCACGTGGCTTCTTGGGGCTCTTTCGCATGTGTCAGTCTTCTCCTGCAAGCAGGTGCGGATCGTAACGCTCGACAAGAGGATGGGCAGGTCCCGCTCCACTGCGCTGGCCTGTCGGAGCGAGGTGAATTGAGGCGAGACATTGTTGCTCTACTGTGCGCCGGGGACAGCGGACCCCATATCAACGCGCAAGACGTAGACGGTCGGCCACCGATCTTTGACTTCCTGGATGATCCCGAGTGCATGGAGATACTAATTAGCAACGGAGCAAGACTCGACCTGACCGATAACACTGGGAAGAACCTGTTTCATCATGCTTGCATACAGAACGAAGGGGAAGCTTTGGAGATGCTACTACGCCTATCCCCTAACACCGCCATATTGAAAGATCGCGATGGGAATATCCCGCTTATTCACGCTCTCCGCTGCGGAAGCGACGAATGTGCGATGGCTCTTCTGAGACTCGATAATGTGGGAGACGTTGTTGGTCAAGATGGGTGGGCAGCCGTTCACTGGGCGGTGGAATGGGGGAATGCCGATGTTCTGGAAACGGTACTCATGCACCCAAGCTTCGTGAGGGGTGCTACGACTAATGACGGCAAAACGATTGAGGTTGTGGCAATGGAGACGGAGAATTGGTGTGGGAAGGTGAAGGAGCTGGTCAGGAAATACAATTCCGTTACATGATACGACTTTGGTTACGTGGCTGGACTTTAGTAATCTTTCAGGAGCGACGACGCCGACCGATCTGCGAGCTCTGTGGGGAAGGGAGCTGGGTCTCGTAGAGTCCTGCATGACAGTGGGGCTAGTGCCAGAGACGAGGGAGAACAAGGGAGCAGTGTTTGACTGACCACCACAGTATTTAGAACGGTGACCGCCCACTGCATTCCCTCCTCATTGCATTCGTCACTTTGGAGCCGCTCGCCCCTCCGTCTGCCCCTCCCGCCTGGTGACCTTCCGGTGGCAGTATGCCAACTGGCAACCTCCGCCATACGCCAATTGGCAGCAACGGAGGTGCTACAAGGTCGTTGGTGGCCGAGAACTTCATGTATATACATATATAGCTTGTTTTGGGTCCCTAGTGCAGTAGCTAGTACACTATGCAGCACGAGCCGACTTGGAATAGCAGGGTTCCCTTGATACTCTCTAGACGAGTGCTTCTCTCAGAAGATACCCATCGACGATTGATTTTGTTCCTGGACCTTCAGACCTGCGTGGGAGTACTCCCTTGACAGAGGCTGTTAAGAACGTTGAGCATTCAAAATCCTCGACCGGGGTCGACTGATTTTCGACAGATAAAAACTTCCGAACAATTATATCCGATACATAATCTTCTTAGCAATATAGATCTCGACTTGTTTTCCGACAGCTTGTCGAATACTCAAGTTGTATAACAACCAAGCTCTACAGTTGTCAACTTGCAAAGATCATGCTCTCCAAGAGAATAATGTCTATAGATTAACAAGTCTCGAGTCGACTATTACAGAGGTTATACGATTGTCGATTCATGATTTTGCACGCTCGCATCTGCACCCTTTTCCTCATACCCAATTTGTTCCTATATTACATTCGACTGCTCGAAGGAATATTCAGTCACTAAAGAGTCTCGCCGACCGTTTCGTTACATACTTATTGCCTGCATTATACTAGCCGGAGGATTTCTACTACGAGCATTGCATACCATGTCTCGATTCTATCGACGATGGTGCGACTGGAGGCACGGAGATCGGTTGGAAGCTGACTGGTTGGAGAGATATATTGAAGACTGGGCAGGGGGGGAATAATTCTGAAGCTTCGCTGAGGTAGAGGGTAGTTGCTGTTGTCTTTCTTTCCCACCAGAGCAGAGTAAACCATGCCAGACTGGTCATCAACCGTTTTGCGACGATGACGACTACCATTCGAGGACATCGATGACTGGCTCCCGTTTCTGCGAATCCAAGCTTCGCAGTCGAAGGAATTTGATATATCCTCTTCTGGCCAGCAAGTCGAATGAAACCTCAACATCTGATATCCGCGCTCGATCTGGAACGTCCGCAGCGCACTTGACCTCCCCGAGCCCTTTCTGCTCGAGCTGCATCATCCGCTCCGCCACGCGTGCTGTGAGAATAGAATCCCAAATGCCTTCTTGGACAGGCGTAGAGTACAGCAAGGCAATCGCTCGTCGGCGCAGAAACGGATCACGACATCTGCGTGCCACGGAGAAGAGGGGCCCGATGATACTGTGGTCGACTTGGAATATCGGTTTCCAAACGTGCCCCTGATCTGCGGCTTTCTGGGCGTTGACGACTGCGGTGGCTAGTTCGAGGAGCTCTTCGTACTTCGGCATCAGCTCATCCCAGCAGGTCTGGCTGTGGTATGTAGAGACGCTGACGTCCAAGTGTACAGTGGCGAGGAGAGCATTAATCTTTAGAACCCTAGCGCCCTGTAAAGCTCGAGTGTCCATCATAGCGACGTTGCTGTCAAAGAAAGATTGGAAGGCGTTCGACCAACTGCGAGATGTGGCTCTGTAAGATTCTCTTTGAACCTCCCATGCATCTTGAAGCATTTGTGACTGGATTCCTTGCCTAAAGGAATCTATATGTTCGAAATCGTCGGCTCTCTGCTGACAAAGATTCCAATTGTAATCGAGGCTATTTCGCGCTTCTTCTAGAGAGCTGAAGGTCTTCGGAATATCAGGACAGAATCCGGGTTGGATGGCTTTTCTCGGGGCAAGAAGTGGCATCGGGCGTGATCCCGTCATCTAGAAGATACAACAGCTATCAATGCGATGGCCCCTTTACTATGAGCGCCAAGTGAGAGGTTTAACTTACCTGCACTGCCTGAGCATCCAAGCGCGCAAATACCGGGTCGAGTGTTTCGTCGTGCTTCCGTTCCGTTCTATTTGTTTCGTTTGCCTCGGACAGTATCCGAACGCCACTGTGAATGTGCGACAAAGCTGAGCCGTGATGACCTCGCAATGATTCGAAACAAGCAAAAAGCACGCAGGAGACTAAGAATGTGTCGAGATTAGGTTTCTGTGGCTGTTGAACCAGATGCTGGATTGCCTTATTGTACTGCTCCAAGGCAAACTATATGATTTCGGAGTCAGCGTTCCTTCTTGGAATTGGTGGGTGGAGACATTAAGCATCTCCTTCGAACGAGTGATCGCTAGACATGTCTGAAAACTCTCGAACCGCTCGAGAGGGGAAAAAGGATGCTCCGGAAGGATAACCTACGCCTCCCTCTGCGACATCTTTGTTGGACTTCAAAATCTCCCGGTCTCCTTTCTCGAAACGCTCGTGCAGAGATGCTAAGGCAATTACAGCGTGCTTCAGGCAAGGTTCATAGTAGGTGGCGCGGGGTACTAATCGCTCCCAGAAATCGGAAGGGAAATAGCCGGAGATTTCGTTCACTGTGCGAGCTCTGAAGAAGGCAAAACACCTCCTCTCTACTTTATCGACGAAAACTTCCAAGCTTGGGCAGGAGATCTGCTGGACAAGACCCATGTTCTCTGGGTCAAAAGCCTCATCTCTCCTCCTCCGGCGTTTGTCCTTGGATGTTGATGCGTAGCCATCGCAGTTCCGACCCGTGCTTGTACATCGAACACAATTCGGCTTTTCCTCGCCGCACTTTACGTGCCGAACTGGGACCGTATAAGTATTCTGACATTATGAGAAGAGCGCACTGAGAGTCCGAATGCTTACTTCTGTAACTGCTGTCAGCGAAGTTAGGGGACCGGGTGATTGGGCTCTCAATCCCGCATGATGTATCAGCCGGCAATTCGTGTAAGTCAACGTGAACTCAACATGAGCCACGAAGAATAATTAGAAGAGCAAGTGAACAGTACGGCAATCCATGCCAGTCCATATAAAGGGATGAAGAGGGATGAGGTCGAAGGTAGTGACGTACTTGCAGGTTATGCAACCGGTTCTTACCTATGAGCAGTTAGTCAGACATGAGACTTTCAGACACATAGTCTTGAAGCATAAGCCACGCGTACCTTGGGCGTGCATCTGCGCGTCTCTTTCTTACTGGTCGGTTCGTTTGATATCTTATTTAGCATGCTTAGAGGTGCAACGCCCTCGGCTCGTTCCATAAAGGACCGAGAGATTCAAAAGGCGAACTAGTCAAGAGAGGCAAGCGTTGTGCATCTGTCTCGGGAGATCAAACGACTACAACAATTCATGATGAACACATCAGCGAGCATTCGCTGCGAGGGCATAACGCCAGAAGCTGCTCAGTCTGACTCAGCTGTTTGAGTAGAACAGGCCGCCGTAAGCACGAGAATAGAGGCGTCTGCCACAGTGTGACACATAAGGTAAATCACGATGCTTTGCTGACTTGATTTTCGGAAGCCTGGCTCAGCCTTGAGTTGGTTGACGACGCCGCCATGGAAAGGGACTAGCGCTGATTACTGGTCGAACAAAAGTCCGAGCGGGCCAATGGGAGAACTTGCCTCAAGCCCTTATCCATAAGCGGCTTAATTTGCCGCATGTTTAATTTGACTCACCAACGCTTCGCTTCTATATTCTGCCACCTCAAGACAAACAAAGGGGAACTAGAACCGACTAAAACAATACGAACGATACAACGGACGACAGAGCTCAATTTCAGCCGCTCTCAGCCTATTGCAAAGTCCGAGGAGACCAATCAAAGACAAATTTATCAAGGGCGGGGCTGTGTCCGGGGCCAACTCGATGTCCTCCCTAGGCATGGAAGACTCGACGGAAGGGAAATGCTATGACCACGTCGCGTTCAACGACACTTATACAGAAAAATCCAATGCTGATGGAACCCTGATAATGTTGTATTGGCTTGATCGGACAATGCTGCTTCTTGAACGGGGTGAATTCATTGTTATGGCTCCATATTATGATAAGCCCCAACTGCTGGATCAGATCATGTAAATATATATATAATGGTATATCAGTTCCTCAACTTTTGCTCCTTTCATATTTCAACTGAACCTTCTTGCTCAAGCTTGCCGACAAGTTTCCTGAGAGTCCTCACCCCTGTTGGCGTACACTCCTCCTTAGCAATTGCGAATCACAACCACTCTCACAACGTCCATTCATTCTGGTTTCGCCGCCTATCAACTTGCCCCTAATTCGGTCTCCTTTGTTGCTTGAATTTTCGCTTCCTTCACTATGGGAAGCTGTCCAGGTTGGTCGACTCTCACCTTGGCTTCCAGCATCTTAAGGATTGCTAACATCAAGTTGTAACAGCCCTCCAGGTTCCGGAGAAGGATAAATTGTGGAACTTTTGCCCAAATGTGGGGGGTCAGTTGTCCCATCGTAATTTACAGTCTAGCCTCTCGTTTTCATACTGATCTTCTCGACCATCAGGCGCCTACTTCTTCGTTATCCTATTCGCTATCACTACGTGTGCCCACATTGCACAAGCGGCAATTTACCGCAAAGGCTATTGCTGGGTCATTATCATGTCCGCAGCCTGGCAGACCGCTTCCTACGTGCTCCGGATCTTGAGTATCAAATACCCCACCATCATGGGCTACTACGCTGGGTGGTTTATATTGATTCTGGTTTGTACCTTCCTGCTACCAGTATGACACGTACGTACACGGCTAAACCTTCCAGGTGTCTCCCTTGTGGACGAATGCGTTCGTTTACATGGTCATGGGAAGGATGGTCTACAACTTCACATCCAAAGCTAAGCTCTTCGGCATCAAGGCTTGGCGATTCACGCTCTATTTCGTACTTCTCGATATCATGTGAATCTTACGCTCTCCATCAGCTCAACATTGCTGATACTAGAATCAGAGCATTCATAATCCAAGTCAGCGGTGCCAGTATGGCTTCCGGCGACCACGTACCTAATCAAACAATCTTGCGCGGACTTCAGTAAGTTTACACCTAAACCTGGTCCTCCATCAAGCTTTAACGTAATCTAGCATATACATGGGTGGCGTCGGGTTCCAAGAGTTCTTTGTCCTATTATTCGCCTATGTTGTCTTCCGATTCTTCCAACAAATCAAGCGAGAAAGCCCGGCGAGATTGTCGCAAGCTCTTCTGCTACTTTATGCCGAAGCCGCTGTCTTGGTCCTCATAACAGTGGGTGCTCGAATCACCTGAACAAACCTAACGATTCTGCATCCGCTAAACGAGCCACAGGTGCGGATAATCTTCAGATTGATCGAATACTCATCCGGCCTGAACTCTACGATCCCGAATCATGAAGTCTATCAATACATCTTCGATTCTTTGCCCATGTTTCTAGCACTCGTGGTCTTCAACGTCGTACATCCTGGGAGAATCATGCCCGGTAAAGAGAGCGACTTCCCCAGCCGAAAAGAACGGAAGAATTATTTCAAACCCGGGGGCCTGGGGAACTCCTTGGATCTTCTGCCGACGACTGAGCCCGTGGGATCGGCGTCGATGCCGGAAGAGGTTGGATACCAGCCAAAAAGGCAAGACGTAGTTCCTAGCACCGGCTATGTTCGATGAAATGGTCCATATGCTCCGAATTCTGGAAGCTCCTTCAAGGTACCAGGATGAGGCTGGAGTGTTGGGGGATATCGAACCACGCCTAGACCAGTGAAGACAAGGAACGGCCCATCGACATACGAGAGGCCAAGCTATAGATTCGAGGTCACTGGCCGAGGATTGTCTGAGAGGCTGGCTAATGCGAGGGCTGGGATGGAGAGCAATTGGCGGTTAGTTGTAGATTTTAGCAATCATCATACTTTCATCTTCCATTGTCTCGTTCAGCACACACCCTCTTTTACTATACTTCTATCCTTGGCTTTCGTCCCATCTCGCGATACGATACTCTCATCATCTGTCACGGAGTCCTAGACAGCGAAGGGGGAAATGGTCAAGGATATGGCATGTCTCTTGCTTCTGGAAAGTCGGATCATCCCTTGTGCTATCAGTGACGCTTGTTTGCTGATTGCTTCTTGCGACATGACCCTTCTACGAACAACCTTCCTATGTGGCCCTTTCTTGGTTGAGAAGGGCACGTCTCTCCAATGATCTTTGTTACTTCATTGCCCCTGGCGTCTTGTTGCACCCTCTTAAGAAGGTTTTCCTTGATGGAGTCTGTTCTGCGCGCTGAGGTCATCAAATGTACCATGTAGGAGGTCGTCGGTTCGCGGTGAAATGAAGCTTCTGGAACATAAAGTTCGATATCAATGCTTCCTTTTGACAGTCCTCTTGATTCATATCTTGCCAGCGTCTCAACGCCTTAGCTTTGAAACGACCAAGATGTACAATCCTCAGCTCGCAAGCTTTCAAAAATCATGCTCTCAAGGTCTTCATGCCCGTTGATCCTCAAACATCAAGTCAGCTTCCAAAGCCATCATAGGAATCGTCAAACCATCCTCCAACTCCGACCCGTCACTCCAATGCCCTCTTCTTTATCGCCAACCCGTTCCTAACCGCATCCTCCATTCCATCGGTAACATGCTCCCCACCCCACACAGCACAAAGAGCGCCCACTTCTAGAGAAATGAGTTGATATATAACCTGGTGCTTCTCGACCACTCAGCTTTGAAGTGACCAAGATATACAATTCTCAGCTTGCAAGCTTTCGATGATTATGCTCTCAAGACTTTCATGCCCGTTGATCATCAAGCATAAAGTCAGCTTCCATAGACATCGTAAAATCGTCAAATCATCCCCCGACTCGGATACGTCACTCCTGTGCTCTCTTCTTCATCCCCAACCCATTCCTGACCGCATTCTCCCTCTTCACCACCTCCATCGGCAACACACTCCCCACCCCACTCAGCACAAACAGCGCCCACTTCCAGCGAAACGGGTTGATCGCCACCACAAAGACGAACCAATACATCAGTTCCGAGTACGTGAAGAAGTCGAACGCTCCTGTCGGTGCCCTTCTCTTCATCCACTGCGTCATGTCGATCCATTTCTTCATCCAGTACTCTGACGGGCGCGCGAGCGGGTCGACGAGGAACATGAGGAGTAGCCGTGTGTAGATGCCGATGTGATAGTTTCCTACCGTACCGATGGCGTTCACGTAGGTGCAATTGTTTGCGCAGATGCTCATATGTGAGGGAGGAAAAACTTGGACTAGAAGTATTTGGGATCAGCATTTCGGCTTTGGGTCAGTGAACACAAGCAGTATATATATCTCTGCAGCTAATGCTACTTAGACATGACCCAGAGCTCATACTACGCTCGGAAAGGGTAGGAGATGCTCGGAATTTGTGACTCACGGTACCATTTTGGAGGCTCGTAGGGAGGTTGGAAGCACTCGTCTGGCAGAAAAAAGAGGCTTGGGCGCTGGTAGCCTGTAGCGAGGATGACCATGTCGCCTTGGACTTCTTCTTCACGACCTGGTCCGCCTTTGGGCACGCCCTTCGAGCGGTGGTTGAAGAGGATGCCGTTCTTGGTAAAGCGAATAATGTCGCCGCGGAGCCATTCTGCTCGGTGCGCACGAATTTGGTGGAAGATGTCGGAGTTCACCATGGGTGTCTCGGTGAAGAGACCTTCGGAGGGAGGGGCGAGGTCCGACAAATCGCGGTAGAAGAAAACTTTCAGCATCGTTTCAGGGATCCAGGAGAGCATGGTTTCTTGGCCGAAGATGTTTAGGGCGAGGAGGCTGTCGACAATAGCATTTCGAGGGATGATCCATTTCTCTGAGCGGGCGAGTACTGAGGTTTTGGCTGCCCCGGTGTTGACAACGAACTCGAGAGCTTCAACTGCCGAGGCACCGCCGCCAATAATAAGGACTTTCTTGCCTCGGGCGGTTTTGCCGTCGAGCATTGAGGAGTGGTAGATCTCGCCTTCGAAGGCTTCCTGGTTGGGTATATGTGGCAATTTAGGCTACGTATAGTCAATACCGAGACTGAGTTCGATCCAAAATGTACTCACATCACCGCAGCTCCCGATGGCAGGTATCACTCCCTCGAAACGGCCATTAGATGGGTCATTGATGATCCAGCGTCCCTGCCGGTCTTGCGTGACAGACGTGACACGTGTTCGTGCGCTCTTGCAGACCGTAACGCTTCCACAACTGAGTGATCTGGGAAACAATTTGCTGGCGGTCGGGGTATCCCTCGCTCCACTTAACCGATGGGTGGAAGCGGTACATAATAGAGTGTATCTGAAGTCCAGAGGTATTATTCACTCGCTATGAGTTCTGTCAGCAAAGACCACGAGCTTCGAGGAATTAGATTCGATCTATATCTGTAGGCGGTGCTTAGGAGTCTGCATCAATGATCAGGTCAACTTACACTCCATATTCCTCCCAGGTTCTTCTCATCGCCAGCTTCGAAGATGGTCACATCGAAACCATGACCGACACAATGCGAAGCAGCGGATACTCCTGTGAGTCCTGCCCCGATAATCGCAATCCGAGGCCTGCCAAGGCGAGCATGAGGCGGTGGAGGGGTTGGGGAGAGGAGCTTATCAAGTAGCCATTGGATCCAGGAATAGAACCAAAGGATAGGATGGAAGTTCATGATGTTATTCTTGTGTATGTTGACTATGAATTCGAAAAAGATATTATCATTGTTGAGATAGCCATCGACCCTTGGAATTTATAAAGTTCACAGAAGAGTTCACGACGATGACGATATTTACATGTGAAAAGGAACGGGAGGCAACGCTACTTTAGGCGAGCCGTTGCGCGTTCCTGCAGACATCCCGCCTTGGCGCTTCTGCGCCTACCTTAGGCGCAGATTCGGCCGCGGTTCATATTGTTCATCTTCCTCTACCAGAGCAGGCTATGGGATTTAAGATAGTAATGCCATTACCATTCACATTGACTGCAAATTGGGACAGAGTATTCATCGTAGTTTCTAAGAAGATCTCAATCTCCCGTGAGCGACACGCATTGCACGACCCGTCTGGACCAGAACCCGTGTCCAAAGATCTCCAATAAGTATGTCAACGCCTACGATTGATCAATTCCTGAGTGAAATCGCTCGAATTCTACGAGAACACAACGGTTCTCAACTACAGAGCTACATGGTCCTAGAACCACCACTGCCATCGCTGTACAATAAAATTGTCACCGAATTAAAGCAGGTCTATCCTGTGTTCAATCAAGCACCTCTAGAAAAGAAAGTAGACAGCTTCATTCCCGAATATGAAGAGGGTGACGATGGTGGTTCCAATGCATCTTTCATCGCGTTCCTTGTCAAGTATTTCACGTTTCTGCGAGATGTCGACGTTAATCAGCTGGTCGAGACTCATGACATGCTAAAGTCACTCTTGAAGTCAGTATTGTTATAGCAATTCGAATAAGAGGGTGCACATGCTGAAGAGGTCGCAGTCAATGCATCCTTGCTTTAAGTGCATCGAATGGACTTGTTGTCCTACCCACCGTTGTTTCATTATCTCGTACACTAGCAAGGCTCGCCATTGGCCTTGACAAAAGACCTGATTTGGTAGCGCACCTTACAAGACGAGAATCAAACGCCGGCAACGACACAGCCAACGAAGTAACCGAACGTGTGACTCTAGTCGAAGGTTCAGCTAACGTGATCCGAGACGCTTTCACCAAGTGCCTTAGCGAGCGGAGTGGTAACGCTTCCGGTGTCGATAGCAATGGGAAGCCTGAGGGAAGACGGATAGGCATTTACGTAACAGCAAACTTATGCCTCAAGCTCTTCTTCCATTGCAAAAAGTTGCGGAACGCGGAGCAGATGTTCGGAAACATCTACCAGCAGTCTCCTCCATTGGCCCTTTTCCCAGCATCTCAACGAGTCACATTTCTATATTACCTTGGTCGATATCATTTCGCCAATAATCACTTCCACAGAGCGCAACTTGCACTCCAGGCTGCATACAATCAATGCCACCGCCGATGTTCAGAACAGCGTCGACTGATCTTGATCTACCTAATCACTTCCAACATTATCCTTGGCCGGTTTCCATCGCCGCTGCTACTGAGACGGACAGAAGCAAGGAACCTAGCGGCGAAATTCGAGCCGATCTGCCAGTGCATCATCAAGGGCGATCTAACAACCTTTCGGCGTCTGCTTGATGTCAATAGCGACAGTGCGCAATGGTATCTGGGCAAGCGCATCCTGCTCCAGCTCTCCAACCGCTGCGAAGTTCTCGTCTGGCGGTCTTTAGCCCGGAAGACTTTCCTCCTGAGCGGTACTCAAGGTGATGCCAGCAACAAGCGAGCGCCCACGCTGGACCTTCAGGACATGTTGATTTTAGCCACGTTCCTTGAACGAAGAGCTCTCGAGCCGGATAAATCTGTGACTCGCGCACCTCACACGAACTCGATCTTCATGTCTCCCACACCCATGACACAATCGGAAGAACAAGAAGGCTACATTGACCCTGACTTGGCGGGCGCAGTTGAAGCTGGAGGTCCTAACCTCCCTAGTATTGCGACGGTAGAGTCAATAGTCGCTTCTCTTGTGGAGCAAGATCTGTTGCATGGTTTCATCAGTCACAAGTCTTTGAGGTTTGCTATCACAGGTGCCAAGACAGCGGGTGCTTTATCGGCAGGATTTCCAAGAGTCTGGGATGTCATCAAGAGCAAAGTAGATGACGAGGTTCCTGGGTGGGTAAAAGAACCGAAGTCTAACGGCCTAGGTGCTCCGCAAGGTCTGAGAGCAGGTCCTGGGATGGTCGTGAATCTGAGTAACGCACGTCCAGCGGGAGCTGCGCCGGCATAGGCACCCGAGCCCAGGACGAGGATAAATCTGTCATTCACGCAGACTTCATAGCTTCCTTAGCTTCGTCTGACGCCACTGACCCAATCGATTTCCCCTACTTGACAGCATTGAGAAGCCGCGTGAGCCATGTCATGTGGTCGTGGCCCTCACGAAGCGCTGAACGAATAATCAGAAAACGTTGTCCGAGAGGCTGAAACATCGAAACAAACGGCAACCATTTATCGTCCTTTCCGCCTTCCCAATCCTCTACTCTTCCTCTTCTCCCAGGCCTCTCCGACCCTCACCTCCTCACCCCCAACCTTCCGCCTCTTTTTGTCTCCCTTAACCAAACTACCCAGCTCCATCCCCATCCCGAAATCATCCTCCCCGAACCCCTCCCCCATATCTCTCCTCCTCTTATTACCCTTCTTACCCTCCCCCGGCAACCTCACCAGCCTCCCCTCCTCGTACCCTCTCCTCTCTGCCTCTTTCTCCGCTGCCCTCCCTTTCAGCCCATTACCAGCTCCTATCGACGGCTCAGCCATCGGCGCATCATCGAGTTCCTCTCTGATGAATTTGTTGATGGTGTGTGAAGTGCGCGGTCGCTGGGGCTTCTTGGTGGAAGGTGGCGCCATCGGAGTGACCTGCGGCGGACGGTATACACCCGATTTGTGCGATGGAGAGGGAGAGCGCCGGGATGGCAGGCGGAAAGCGGAGGGGTTGGGTCGGTAGGAGAGGTCTGAGATTTTGGGAGGCGCAGAAGAGCGTTCGTCGCCGGAGTCGTCGAGGTCCTGCGTAACACTTTTGTGTGAATGCTTGACACCATTTGAACCTGTGCCATCGGTTGCGGTCTTCGAAGCTTCGTCTTCTGCGGCAAGAAGCAACTTGTCAAGCTGATATTTGAGGCGTGATTCTAGTGGCCGCACGCCCTTTTCGAGGTAGACGCGGAGCGCAACGAGGTTTTGCACGACATCGTGGTCAGTATGTAGATCAGATGATGAGCTTGTAGCAGTCGTATGTTGATTGCGCAGTTTCAGAATTATCAGAAAGACGAGGTTCTGCAGGTAAGACAGCAGAAACTCGTTTTTGGTGTCGAGCAGAGAGATGCCATCTGCTGGTGGTTTGACAGCGGCAGAATCGGGAAGTGAGGAGACAGCGGATGTGAGCGACTCCTTGAGCGTTGTCAAAAGTTCTAAGACAGACATAGCTGCTATTAAAATTGGTTCCCAGTATTACAACTAATCCTGGGCCTTTTTGAAGTCACAATCTGAAATATCGGAGGGGCAACTTTTACGCGAGGTCTTGGCAAAAGCTCTGCTAGCGGGTCTCACGATTCAGTAGTTTTGACACCTCGTATAATCGTGCTTCCGTAACTCAGTCAGACCGTCAGCTGGGTAGATATTGAGCCATCTTGTGGATTCCGAAGTATGAATGAGAAAATTCCAAGGGCATTGAAGAGCTAGTCTCAAAGCTTTTTACGGAATCACTGCAGAATTACGTCAAGAGTGCTCTTGTACTGCTTAGTTCCTGATTTCTAAGCTTTTCTGCTCTTCCCTCACACAATACTGTCCCGATTCCTCTCCTTCTCTCCTATTGTTCCAGATTCTCATTACACTCAGTACTCAATCCTAACCCGCTAGAGCAACCATGTCCGCCTCCAACAAAGCCGCCGTCATCAAAGAAGCCAAAGCCCAAATCACCGTCGAACAGCGCCCCATCCCAACCCCTCAGGCGGGCGAAATCCTCGTCGAAAACTCCGCACTGGCCACGAATCCCGTAGACTGGAAGATCCAAGGCTATGGATTCTTCGTCACCAAATACCCTAACGTCCTCGGCAGCGACGTTGCAGGCACTGTGGAAGCCGTCGGCTCAGGTGTGCAGCACTTCAAAAAGGGCGACCGCGTTACTGGCTTCGCGGGTGTGATCAAGACGAACAATATCGATGATGGTGCCTTTCAGCAGTACTGCCTTCTGAGAGAACATTGCGCGGCGAAGCTGCCTCAGGGAATGAGTTTCGAAGAAGGGGCTACCTTGCCTATGTCTGTCGCTACGGCAGGCGTGGGTATTTGGACGAAGCTCAATGTGCCAAGACTGGATCAAGGCAAGCAGAGCGGAGGCTTCCTGGTGTGGGGTGCATCGTCGAGTGTCGGGGCCTGTGTGGTACAGATCGCCGCGCAACTAGGCTATACGGTGTTTGCGGTGTGCAGTCCGCATAACCAGGAGGACGTCAAGAAGCTAGGCGCAGACAATGTATTCGATTACAAGGATAAGGACGTCGTGAAGAGCATCATCGATCGTGCCGAATCTGGTCGAACGCCGATCAAGTACGCCTACGATGCGATCTCGGAGCATGGGAGTGCCCCTCTGTGTGTAGAGGTGCTGGAGGGGTTTGGCGGTGGCAAGCTTTGCCTTACGTTGCCCTACCCGCAGGACGCGAAGAAGCCTGATACTGTGGAGATTGTGAATACGCGTGCTTTTGCGATTGTTGAGGATGCGAAGGATTTCGGTGCATGGCTGTTCAATGAGTGGTTAGAGGGCGTGCTAGCGAATGGGTCGTACAAGATCTATCCGGCCATACAGAAGATGGATGGAGGGATAGAAGGCGTGCAAAATGCGTTGAACGTTCATAAGAGGGGTGTCAGTGGGAAGAAGCTAGTGCTGCCATTGTGAAACAGTGGTAATCGAGCTAAGGTATGAACATGAATCTAGGATTTTAGTCAGCTACCCTGTTTAACGGCTGTATTGTATTACATGCGCCGGCGAGAGGTCGAGCAGTCATCCCTAGGTATTTCATCAACGCACGAGGCATGATGACGGAACATCGGTGGACCAAATGACCAATGAACACCCACAGCTGAAGAGACAAAACGTTGCTTCTCAACCACAACCCGTCAATACCATTCGAAAAGAAAATCAACAATCCCCATAAATCAACAAAACCTCAAGAACCTCGCCATTCCCAGGCATTGAGCTAAACACCGAGGAAGAGACCAACCTTCGCCCGCCACTAGCCTATTTTGACGAATCCAAGCCAGGTTCGGCGGAAATACCAGTGAAGAATAATTTGTCAGGTCCTTGAACTCCAAGTCACATAATGAATTCTTCGTTTCTGGTCTTATTAGAAGACCATACTTACGGCCACGGCTCCAGAGCCCCGGCTCTCTCCCACGATGAGTACTCTTGTTCCACAGCAGGTACAACCTCTGATAGACAAGGCCACTAGCTCTCAGCAGGACTCAAAGGTGCGGCACTTGCTCTTCTACCAGGCTCATATCCAATTAGCAAGCGCCCGATATATTCGCAGGCGCCAGCTTCCTACCCTCACGAAAAGCCCCGTCGAATTGACCACATCTGAGCCCGACGACGAGGCCAGAGTGGCGAACTTTCTCGCAGCAGATACCACTTGGGGCACGACGGATGCAGACTTCACCTGAGAGAGGTTTTTCAGACATTCAGTAGCCAATCGACAACAACCGCGCTTTGAATGCTTAGATGAGAAACGCAATATATGACGGTTTTGATTTACAGAAATGGAGCTAACGCCTTCCCTTGTCTGCCCTTAGTCAATTTTGATAGAGCCGTAGATCCGATGCACGAAAGCCCAGCTCGAGAAGAAGCCGATCGTGCCTGTTCCCTTTCGTCAGCATCTATCTACCTTTGCCACCATGCAGTGGGATGAAGAAGTAACAGAAAAAGTGAACTCACCAGTCAGAATGAAAAACAGAAAGCTCAATAACGCGCTATACCCGACATACAACACCCCACTCGTAAAACTCCCAAAGCTCAACTTGGTGACCCAATACAGCAACGCATGCAGAAACACATATCCAGCGCTGGCACCCGCGCATAAGAAGGCTCGCCACTGCCAGTGATAGTTCTCGGCGCAGAGCAGGAAGTAGACGAGCAACACGGTGACGGCGGCGCAGGTGAGGATCATGATTAGGTAGCCGAGGAAGAGGAAGCCGAACATGTAGTAGACTTGCCCGAACCAGATGTTGTTGAGGATGAAGAAGAGCTCGACGAAAATGGCGCCGAAGGGGAGGATACCGACGAGGGCCATGGAGGGGAAGGGGCGCAGGTAGGTAGTTGAGGGGGGGATTTGGCGCGGGATCTGGTTGACGCGGACGGGGGGTGGGATGGGCTGTGGAGTATCAGTCAGTATCACAGATTGTGTCTGGATAAGGAGTTGGGGGTGAGAGGGAGGTGCTTACAGCGTGTTTGAAACCCATCCAGCTGCCGGAGAAGCTGAGTGGGAGACTGATGATGAACCAGATGCCAAGAATGACCAGCATAGTCGTGAAGGGGACGGCGCCGCTGGAACCTTGGATCCAAAGGAAGAGGTTCAGGAGAAAGAAGGTCGCAAAGACGATGCCGGGGACTAGGATCGGGGTAAGTGCGATGTTCTGCTTCCAGGACTCTCCGCCAAAGGTCTTGTATGTCCGTGCAGAAACGTAGCCGCCTACGGAGCCGAAAATGGTCCACAGCAAGATCATAATCGTTCCCAAAGAGCCACGGTTCGAGGGCGAGAGGAAGCCGAACAGAGCGAATATGATGGTAGTTCCGGTTATGACGAACAGCTGGGAACCATTGCCAAGGAAGACGCTCAATAACAGGGGCTTATTGGGCGTCCGGAAAACGTCCCCATGTACCAGTTTCCAGCCTGAGTCTTCTTGGATGCCATCTTCCGCATGGCTGTCCGCGCCCGAAAGATCGTCTAGATTAAAGGAATTGAGCCTGTTGTATCGCGCGATGTCCTTCTTCAAGGCTCTCATTAAAATCGCACCCACCATGCCAACAAGGAAAACTACAATGATAGCCGAGTTTACCAACGAGAACCAGTGGATCTTCGGATCGAAGACGTGTAAGTATGGGTCCCATCGCGTAGCCCACGCAGTCGTTGAAGGTCTCCAATAGACACCGTATGTCCACGTCACGTCGGTATTGCCCTTCTCGTCGAGTTGAACGTGCTGTGTCCCCTTCGGAATTCCACACTCCGCCTTTCCGTCGTGTCCATCTCCCAAATTCTGATTGTCTGCCCTTGACTCCGGAAATACCATCACACCTACGACTCGGTATTGATCTTTGCCCGCTTCGTGATAATCAACCATGATATCGTAGTGATTGTTCAAATATGCTTGTTCATTCTCCATGTACCCTAGGGGAAAGCCTCTCTGAAAGAAATCGGTATTCGTGGATAGATCTTTATAAGGCATTCCAGCAGGGAGCGCATCAACTAGCCAGTTGAGGTTGTAATTCTGCTGTATCCTCCTATTCACAAACTTCGCGCTCCGCTCGTCGAACTTTTGTGTCTCGCATAAAGCCTTACAAGTCTCGTTCTCCAGCATCTTGAGCTCAAACGCCGAGCTCATTATCCTGTCTCCGAACAATATGCTGCCCAGCGATTCGGAAACGTACTTCGGCTCGTCGGTTGGTCTGCAGAATCGAAACCCTCGATGGTAGTAATCGAAGGAGAAGACATTGTGTAACTGTTTATCTTGGTCTGACTCTGAAGGTGTTAAGCGATTGACGTTGAGTGGTACAAGCGTGCCTTCGCTGTAAGATGTTGGCGCAACGCCTGGTAGGTAAAAGGCGGAGGCCGCGCTGGAGAATGCAAAGATCGCTGCAGTAGGGACCTGCAACCCCCAAGATCGCATGGCCGGGTAGACTCGAACTCAAAATGGGTGAGATGTCTGTAGATATCGGGAGCTGAGCTTGGCACGTATGTGAGGACTACGTGGTCGCGTGGAATCGAAAACTTTCGCCGACACCACTATGAGTGAGCGAGATATGAGCTAAAGTACCCCAGGATATGGCCAGGACCAGATGAGGCCGAAGGGTATGGATGGCAATGAGATTATGTGGCTTGTAGATGAGGCACAATTGGCACACGAGGCTACGGATTTTTGACACCTCTCTCTGAGCTCCGGCTAAATGTCGGCGCAATTCAGCCCCTGAACCAGATGGCATGTGAATATCTTTGTGCAAAAGATGCTTTGCTACTACAATCTATCAACTGTATCTCAACGACTTGTGATCCGGAAAGACTCAATGAATGAACATCTATCAAACACGCCTATAGCGCTACCATACACACGTTCATAGCTTGCGCTCGAGCTTATACCCTCAATAGGTTCCATGCTCTGTATCCAGAGAATTCCGCCGTAACACCGTTGGAAACCCCGTAATGCTTCCTATGATAGGTCGTACCTCCCGGTCCAGCACGTCGGCAATCCTTCCCTTCACCAATGCGCGTCGAAGAGCAAGGGAGATGTTCAATATCGTGATGCGCCTCAGACAAGGCCGTCATATAATGAGAGTGCAGAAACGATGGTCTCATCACGCTTGCTGCCTTCTTTGAACTCGGCCATGTCCAACGACCCATTCTCGTCCTTGTCCATCATCTTGAATATCTTGCGCACCCTTTTCTCTGGCGTGTCTTCGTCTGGTGGCAACTTGACCATGGATCCAACCTGATCGTTGGCGATGAAGTCAGTATCTTCTCACAGCTATGAGTCTGATTACTCAAACATCGCATACCATCTTGTATATTGCTTCTACGATATGGAGCATCTCGTCGTAGCTGATCTTTCCGTCTCTATACCCAATTTCAATCAGCGCTATTTTCATGAACTGTAATGACACATTACGGAGTCGGTATCGAGGATATTTGCTTCCCGTAGAAAACAAAAGCGGTTGTCAAGCTCATCCAGCTGCTCTCATCCGAGAGTGGTGGCTCAGGGAGGACCTACCCGTCAATATCATACAGCTGGAATGCCCAGTCCAGTTTGTCCTCCATCTTCCCTCTAGAGGTGATGCTCAGAGCGCAGATAAATTCCTTAAAGTCGATGGAGCCAGACTTGTCCGAATCAAAGACGTTGAAGACATAGTCTGCGAAGGATGTGGGGTCGCCGAAGGGAAAGAATTGCTTGTATATTTTTTGGAACTCAACCTTTGTGAGCATGCCGCTGGGGCAATCCTTGAGGAAGCCTGTAGGAAGGTTCTGTTAGCCTTGAAGGGGAGAAATCTCGGCGAAGACTCGCCTTTGTACCATTGCTGAAGCTCCTTCTTATCGAAATGTGTGTCTTTTTGAAGTTGGCTTAATTGCTCTTGCGAGAGTTTGGTTTGACTGAGCAAAAGTCAGTCACGATTCCGATCTGGTGGTTGCATTCGCCGGTTCCGAAAGCATTAATATTGGAGCGGGCAAGCGGTCCAGAGCATCAGATTAGGTTTCACAGGTATTTCCAGCAATGCGATACTGTTCCCCTTAGATCGTCTCGCTTCTAACTTGATCCCTTATAGGGGCCGCGACATGATTTGATGAATGTTGATCTGGCAAGGTCGACGGTTGAAGCTGGGGTCAGATTCTGAAGATGCACGCAAGGATAGTCATGACCTCACCGGTTTCCCATCCTGACAGGCTAGTCCACCCAACTGGAATAGATGTTGAAGGCTCAGCGGCGCAAGCGATGCTTCTCTGTGATCGGCGGTTATTCCAGGTGTCTCTTCCCTCTGTTGGTGATACGAGCTTCCACCGAGTTTGTATGTGAGCCCACAATGTGTTGAACGTTCAAAGAATGCCAGACAAAGACTGCTGGACACAAGTTCCGTTGTTTCGCGTGTAACGTGATGTGAGACGTGAGAAGAGGTCGAGTGACATTAGAGGTTGTAGAGATTATGAGCCACAGAACCTGCTTCAAGCTGCCTGTGCATTACATTAGTGGGGCTGTATCGTGAAGTGGCACGCTTGGAGTCTCCACCCGCGGGCCCTTCCGCACCTTCTAGATTCATGCTTGGTAGAACATCCCGGGTACTAAGTACCTTACCTTAGGAGTCCATTGCGTACGATATAAACCTGGCTGCAATCGTGGGTTCCACCTCACTTTAAATCTATCAAACCCTCCTTCAGCTCTCAACAATATCCCACCATGAATACGGCACTCCAATCCCGCCTCGACACCCTTGACACCGCCTTATCCACGCTTATCGACTCCATAACCTCTCTCAACCCCTCCGTCCCCGCCGCACAATCCTTGCTCACCGCCGACGACGATCTTCAAAAGTCTGTTACGCACCTCCTCAAGCACCAAGCGAACCACACTCGGATCACCTCACTCCACGCCCAAATCGATTCACTCAATGCATCTATAACATCTAATATAAGCTCGCTAGCCTCTCTGCGCTCCGAGATCCTTGCACAAGACATCACGCCAATACGAGTGGAGGGCAGGCGGGTGGAATGCAACGAGTTGTTGGAGTACGCCCAGCGGATTAGTCGGTATACGGTGCCGCCTATGTATAGGCCTCAAGTAAAACAAGCACAGGCGGAAAATAGGGCAGGCGAGAATGTAGCATTACCGGAGAATGCGCCCATGAATGGAGATGGGGGTGGCACGCCGGCGCAACCAGAACTTGAGAAGGAGGGAGGGCAAAACGTAGCTGAGTTAATGGATATGGGAACTTGGGTGCCGTGGCCGAGCGAGGATATCATCAGGCAGGGGCCTTTGGGGCTGGTACAGGTCATGCAGGAGCAGGGGCTTGACCCGGTTAATACTACTGGGGAGGAAGGCCAAGAGGAAAAGGCTGACGTGATGGAGGGTGTTATCAAGGAGGAGAGCAGAGAGCAGGGCGGAGTGGGGGAAGATCGCATCGTCGAGCGGGAACATGCTGGGAGGAGGGAGGCGCAAACGGAGGAGAAGCCGAAGGTCTTTGGGGGCTTGGATTTGTACGATCCGGACGAGGAATGAGAAGTGCGGCGACATGGCTATTGAGCTCCTGGTCAAGAATTCAATACCGTGATAGCTACAGTATCTCTAACGCAGAAGAGGGAACGTTATGTCGGTTCAATTTGCTTGTGGGTGGTCCGAATCCTACACCAGCCAAAGATCTCCTTCAATCACTGCTCAGGCCGGTTTTCCTGGATTGCTCACGCAAGTACACTCGGACTTCAAGGTCCATGTTCAACTTGAGTCGAAAACGCTCAACTGCGCTTTGCTTGTGGGCCTTAATCGGTCCGAGTGCCCAATGTGTTATCGTGTAAACGTTGAACTCTGTCGTGAGACAACCCCTATTGGCAGATTTCTTAGCGTTGTGGACTGTTGCCCCCGGCGAATGTGGGCGTCTAAGAAACAGCGGCCTAAGGGGTTTTTTCAAAGATTGAAAGGCATCGCGAGTAACGTTGTGCAGGGATTCACACTTGCTGCTCAGAACGCGATGCTAGACTTCAGGCGACATTCGAAGCTCTTTGGTCGTCCAAGCCTGGTCAGAGGGGTTGTCTGTACCGAAAAAGCGCTCTGAAATGATAGAATGAGTAGAAGAAAGAACGGACAGGCAATGATATCAAGATGTTATAGGAATCCAACAATGGGTCTGGATGAATACGAGAGCAAGCTTAGCGGTGGTTCTCACCCAACTCAATCTGCTCTTGATAGGTCCGCGGCAACCGCAAAGAGCCTCATATACAAGCCTCAGGGCGACGCGAAGCGCTACCAAGGAGAGATTGTCGTATTGCAGATCTAATGATATGCGCATGAGCGCCTACAGCATGATGTAAGCGTTGAAGGTTGCTTTGATAGTACTTTTTCGCTCTACATCTCTCGTGCTCTTTCATCTCGACGTCGCGCATCATCAGCATGCTGTTCTCGTCTCTATCTTATTTGCTCATTCCCTGCCTCATATTATTCGACGCGAGCGCAACTCCAACCAACCTTGAACAAGTAAGAGATGGCATCGATCGAAAATCGTGGGAACAACAAAGAATTTCTTGTATGTATCATTGCCATCCTATCGGCTCATTGATTCATTCTCGCTGGAAGCAGCGCTTACCCTGCGAAAACGCGTCGATGTGACGCACGGCATCACTGAAATCTTCTAATACTATTCGTTTGCTGAGGACGCAGGTGTAAATGATGAAGAGACCTGGGAAATCCGGCTTAGGACGGTCCAAACCCTGCTTCCTGTGGAAACGGCGGCCTATTTGATGGCAAGGTTTTATGTGATTGCCATCGAAGCCGTTGATTCGTATATCGGCAGAGTGGACGATGTGGAAGATTGGGCGCTCCGTATAGGCGAGGTAACATTGGTCTTCTGTCGCAATTTCATCTGTTTCAATATCATTGGAGAATTCCTCAAGAAAATGGAGCAGCTCGCGGAAAATGGTCTAGTGGGCATGTTCGAGGGTCATATTGTGAATGTTGCCACTGGCTTGACTACCTGGGTCAAGTGGAGCATCAAAGCTCCAAGACCACGACCGGATTGATTAGAGAGCGGATCGCAGACTGCTCATTGTGCCATTATCTACTCGTCCTGGTACAGCAAACAAGCGGTTTCCGAGCGAGGGTCGGATACCAGTATGTCAGCTTGATATGTCTTTCCATTCCTAAGCTGCTAACGCCGGAGTCATGATCGAGAAAACTCCAATAAGATAAGGCTTATCTATCTGAAGTCAAGCTGATCAATGTAGTTCAACAGAAAGTGAGAAGCTTTATGTGTACAGTGCATTATCAAGTGACTACCCACATCTCAATGAATGGAAACAACATTATGATAAAGTCCTGATTGTTCGGAGTTGTTGTTGAACGGCCCCGTACGCTTCTCCGTCAGGAAGCACCACGCAAACCACCAGAGTGACTGTAATCGGACCCTTAAAAACCACTCTTTTGCCGTAAGGGAATTGCTTGAGTTGACTCCTGCCTATTACTTACTGATTCTAGATTTGAGGCTTCTCTGTTGGTATGATTAGTAAATATGTCGCACGGCTTGACGCTTTGGTATCTGAGTATCTATTTCGAGCTTGAAATTGGATGCTTCCCATCTTGATGAGGTGCAAAACAACCTCCGATCTTTACCAAGCATTTGAAGAATTGAAGTTTTATGGTACTTCAAGGAGTAAAGCCAATTGCCAAGACTCCGACCAGGGTTCTGGCTACGGCTGCAAATGATCGACATGGCCCCTGAGTTTCGACCCAGGGAGCCCCCCCGCCTCCAAAGCTCACATTCCTCTCTCCTCCCTCCTCTTCTTGTTGTGCGCAGACGTTCATTACTATTTCAGTAGCAGGAGCAGGTCCCTGCAAAGCTATCTGGCATACCAGCTTCACTCATTTAGCCGGTGCCAGTCCCTTCCTTCCATATTACATCAAGCCTTCCTCTGTTGGCTTAAGCCGACTTCCTATTCAAGCGAATATCCGATCTAGAAGCGACCATTCTTCCGAGTTGCCCCATTCCGCCGTACCAGATATGGACTGCGACACCAGCACAGTCGTTCCAGTTACACACACAAAAGCATCCAACCATACTGATAATGTGGTCAAGCCCACCGTCCGCAATCAACAATCCTCGGACTCCATGGTTACTGTGAGACTGTCTGATCCGGAGCCAGAGGTATCAATACATAATGAGATAACAGAAGAGGAGGCTCGTGAGGAATTCTCCGAGATGGGCGACGAAGAAGACTTCGCAGCAAAGACGGACAACCAGATTGTATACGAACACCAAGCACCCATGTCGCCCGAGGAAGCCAAGGTGGTCCAAAGGATACATCGGGATTCTGTGACGTCGATACAGCGAGAGTCAGTGCTATCGATGCTTAGCGCGGTTGAAGAAGGGGGCTCCGATGCAGCCTCCAGGACCATTCGCTCCCGAAGTGACAGTTCCGGGACCTACTCGTCAAATGGCAGTGCCCATGTCGACTGGGATGAATTGGATAAAAGTGAAGAACAAGCACCACGTGATGAGGGGTCTGACGAGGTACGATTGATGAATCCTTAATCCAAGAGTCCAAAGTACTGACCATCTCCTTAAAGTCCACTGCATTCCTCCTTGCCAGACTCGAACAGGAGAACAATGCCCTCGCAATTGATCCTAAGGCTGCTCATTCTAAGGACTCGCGGAACAGGACAAAGTCTCGGCCCCCATCAATGCAGTATCTTAAGAAGCTTGTCAATGAGCCTACGAAACCTTCCCTCCGATACTCTCTTACGCAGAATACCCCACAAATGACGGAGCTGGAATTCTGGGCTGCCCTGGTGGTCGATTATGCTCAGACCGCGCAGCGGCTTCCGACATTAACATCCAATAAAATCAGAAGCGGCATACCGCCGCCATTACGTGGTGTTGTTTGGATAAGTATTGCCGGGGCTCGGGAGCGCCTTTTAGAAGACGAGTACGAAAGGCTGTGTGGGGAAACGAGCCCATACGAAGGTCTCATTGGAAAGGATATAGGTCGAAGCTTTCCCAATGTTGAAATGTTTAGAGACCCTGCTGGAGAGGGCCAACAAATGCTTGCCAGAGTGCTCAAATGCTTCAGTCTCTATGACGAGAAGATCGGATACTGCCAGGGTCTTGGCTTCGTTGTGGGCCCACTTTTGATGCACATGGGCGACAAGGAAGCCTTCTGCGTCCTTGTGAGGTAATCATACCATCTACTGACATTTGACTTAACCAAGAATGCTAATGACTTGTAGACTAATGGAGCACTACGATCTGAGATCCTGCTTTTTGCCAAACCTGTCTGGCCTCCACCTCCGCATCTTTCAATTTCAGCAACTGCTCTCTCGACATCTCCCAAGGCTGACCGCCCATCTCGAAGGCTTACAGATAGAGCCGCTGTATGTATCACAATGGTTCCTTTCATTCTTCGCTGTTACCTGTCCTTTACCTATGCTTTTGAGATTATACGACGTCATCCTCACAGAGGGCGCTTCAGAAACACTAATGCGGGTGGCATTGTCCCTGATGCGTCGGAATAAAGACAAGATCTTAAAGTGTACCGAAATTGAAGATGTCATGCAGCTTCTGCTATCGCGAGAACTGTGGGATACTTACGGGTGCAACGCGGATGATCTTGTGAACGATTTCGTGGGGTTAACCGGATTGGTGACACGCGAAAGCCTTGATTCACTTGAACGAACCTTCAAAGAAAGTCAAGCAGAGGACCTGGCGTCCAAGGCTGAATCTTTACCAGGTTTGCAAGCAGCCGCATCGCGATTCCTCGGACGATTCTGGTCGGGATCAGCCGGGAATGCCAAAGTCACGTCTGCTGGTCTTACCTCTCCAGGAGCTAATCTTAGCGTGTCAGGGCCGTCGCGCCCTACTTCCTTCCTGCGCCGGACACCTTCGAAGCAGAGCATGGCCTCTACGCTTAACTCTATTGAAAGCTCGGAAAGCCAGCTGAGCGCAGCATCCACTGAGGCTACCGCGATGTCTCGAAGCCCCTCCGATTGTGCACTCCCGAAGTCAGTCATGACTTCACGCGACAAAGAACCGCAGGTTGCAGGGCTTAGAAACAAAGACAAAGATCTTCATAGTCAGATCGAAGACCTCCTGACTGCGTTGAGCGATATCCAACGTGATCAGGCGCTCTTGGGCAGTGAGCTCCAAAAAGAACGCGAGGACCGCGATGAGGATCGTGCGGTCGTTCGTCGTTTCGTAGAACAGTCACAGCAGATCCAGAATATACAACAGAAACCGGACGCCACCGCAGAGGATCAAGCACAGCCATTTCCTAGTAGCGCGGACGATTCGGACACCGACTGGTATACACCCATGAGAGAACTAACAGAACACTTCGACGTAGCCAAGGCCAAGAGATCTTCGATCAACCAAACCAAACAAGAATTGCAGGAAGACATTAACCTGTGGAAATATCAGTATGAAGTTGAAACGGTCAAAAGCGCAGAACTATTGCGTCAATTGACTGCTCAAGAGGCCGAAAACGTCCGTTTGATCGAGCAGTTCCGGGATTCCAGAGCGCGGATGCAGGAAGCGCTTCAGGACAAGCAACGCATGGAGCAGAGAATTCAAGATATGAAGGCTCGAAGGGGCTCAATGCCGGAAGGGCCCGCCGAGATCAGCGCCCCGGCGGATACTTCTGAGGTTCGTACTTCGACACATAGCGGGTTACGGGAATTGAGGCTGGGCAGAGGCGACGCATTACGCTTATCTCAACCCTCACCCGCCTTCTCAAAACGGGCAAGCAGCCTCAACATGCAAGCGGTGCTCGCCACAGACAATCACAAGCCTGCTGCGGAGGAAGCACTCCTACTCGAACTAGTCAATGCCAAGACTTCTGAAGCTGTTGCCCGCCAGGAGCTCGAGGAGGTGAAAGGAAAGCTCGATAGTCTGCGAAGGATGCTTGGAGTGAATACAAGCCCCTCTGCTGTCAGCGGACATCGACCAAGTCCTAGTGAACCGTGTATCGTCAAAAGTGCCAGTCTCGCCAGCTCTGCTTCATCCAGGATTCCAGCGCAAGGAAGCGCGAGAGAAACACCACCTTCATCAACCACGGGTGGGTTCTTCAGTGGATGGGGAAGAAGAATGCCTTCGAACCCGGTGGCTGTGGCAGGTCAGGGGGCGTCGTAAGATACCACAACGTTAGCCGGACGCCAGTCCTTGATGGATGCTGGATCTGTCCGATATTCTATGTGACCGCGACACAGTTCCTTGGGGGCATTATCACAGGTTTTCTACTCTGTTGCATATTGAGTGGGTTGATTGCCATCTTCTATGAGAAGGGTCTCTTGTAGGATTGATGGAGCTACCAGGTTCCCCGTTGGGGGTTTTGCAACCTTCAAGATGTAAAATAATAGTAGCAAGCACGTGTCTGAGCAACATTCTAAATCTCTTGCCTCTAGTTGTACATTATTGCAGCCGGTCCTGTAGCATTCGGATCCCCCAAGTCGAGGTACCTTTTGGACATGCCGTACTAAATGAATATACATTAGGATGGCCGGATGCTGTGAGGACGGAGATGCGCTAACCATATCGAGGTTTCCCTTTATGGGCGTCGGTGCTTGGTGTCTACCAGCCGTAGAAGGTGAAGCACTCATTGCTGCGCAGCGATGCCGGTCCAAGCACGCCCTCGGCGATCCTATCAGAACTCAGCTCATGCTCAACACAGCTCGACTGAAAGCTATGAACCATGACAACGAAATCTGGGTAAGGTAGGCTCGTATCCTACGCAGATCCTGGCCTTGGTCTGTAGGGGGCTTGTGCACCGCAATAATCCGCGTTTTGGTAGAGCGCTAGGATAAGTACGTTAGTAGGAGACCATCATCTTGAAGGTGTCCACTTAGAAAAAGTAGAGTCACCAAAGTCTCCGCTCTCCAAATCTCTTTGTGGCTGCGTCATGGTTTTTCTATCTTCCTACTGCCCCAGATTGTTGGATGTTTACTTCTAGACCCAAATGACAGTGCGATTTTTGTATTCAGTGTCAGCCCTGCTGTGATTCATCGCTTTGTGTCGTTACGGCGATGAACTACGATGAAAGTGTATGAACTTTCCAAAGGGGTCCAGCAGCATTTTTCCAAGATTCAATGGTAGCTAATATACCCGCAAAGACGCTCCGTCAAGCTGGAGGCAGAGCCAATGTTCAGATCGTGCCTGGGACTGAGATGCTTTCTGGCTCTAGAGTGTGTCCTGATCTATACTGACAGTCCGCCAGATCATGGTGGGTTTTGGCACGCATCACTTTGTCAAGTCCTCAGCCAAGTCAGACTGGGTGCTCGTACTGCAACCTTCAGATGACCCTCGTGACGGCTTGGTATACTCCAAGCGTCGCTCGCTAATATCTGACTACCTTACTCCCATTTGCCGAAACCCAAGATCTGATATGAGCACAGAATTGGAATAGATTTTGAAAACATTCAGGCTAATTTCTGGCTAGAGCGAATACTGGTGGCTAGATGCCGCGATGCTGGCTTTCAACTTCTTCCTGGTCCTGTTTGGTTTCCCAGAAAGTAAATGGCAAGGTATTCGTCCAGAAGAACTGCAAATGATGCAATCTGAAAACACGTCTGGATTTCTGTCCGTTAAAAAGATTGTTGACACGACCGTTGAACGTGCTGAATCAGAAAAGGTCGCAACACTGCTGGGTCTTACACAGTCCCAGACAGCACGACTGGACCCATGGTTGCACAAGGGCAAAGCAAGCAAACAGCAATTCAAATTTTTTTCGGCCCAACAAGCACCCGCTGTAAAATATTCTTCTAGACTTGTGGATTCCCATCAAAGTCTTCGCCTTTCCTATTGTTGAGTTCGCCCCATTCATCGTAGTATGGAGCGTCTTCTGGGTTTTCACGCTCAATCTCACCCGATCCCAAAGCTTTACTACGCCCCCTTACGGTTTCCTGTCGCAAAAGATAGGCGTCTTCAACTTCGCCATTCTTGTTAGAGCTTTGGTTAGACGATTCACCGCTGGACCCCTGACCGACTGGATCAGCATGAATCTAACGAGGAGAATATGAGGATATCAGGGAGCCTGGGATGAGGTTGCTTACCATGATTTAGTATGTCATCACCAAGATTGTCGGCAACTTCGTTGTTGCCTTCGGCTGTCAGCAGTCGTGGGACCGGAAGGTAGGCTACCATGCCTCGCTACACCCTTGCTGACTTCGTGCTCAGGTGATAGTCATTATCGAATACGGATTCGCAGGCCTCCGAACTGCTGCCCTTCCCGTCGAAGCATCGACCTATGCTGTCGACTCATAGAAACCGGGAGCTGGATCCGTCTTCATCTTTTAACCACCGTCAATAATCAATAAGAATGTGTAGGGTTATGGCAGTTCGAAATATATCACACCATGGAACATCAGAGATGGCTACGTCCCGCCAAGAATGATCAGCATGACCTTGACATCATGATGATGTCCGTTCAGTATATTATTTGCTTTTTGGGGAGGAAGTCTAGAGTCTGGGCAAGGAACAGTAAGGTTCATCAGATCTAGCATCGGAAAAAGGATGAGAGACTTCTCTTCCTTGAATTAGGTTATGGAATACGATAATGTCGGGTTTTAATGGCTTTTAGCAAGACACATAGTAAGCTTATTGGCTATATATGGTGTACTGTCGAACGTAAGACAAAAGGGATTGCATTATATTCTGACTTGCCGAGGATAGCAACGTTTGCACTGTTGCCATTGTTCTAACATTGGATCCGGAGGTGCAGAGATCGTCGATACGCAAGTCCTGTTTCTTTTTTATCAATCAATTTCTCGACAAACATTTTGTTGCTTCTACAACGACCTCCAAATACCCTAATTTGGAGGACGTGTAATTCCCGTGTCGATTTGCATTGGAAATCCAGTCTACTTTGGCTTGATGCGCAACAGAATTGCTATCGCAGTTGAGATGATCCTGAAATATCACTGCAAAGGATCACTGGGTGGCGTTTTTCCTCTGCGGATGATGTCCGCTGAATTCACGTGGAGCAATTCGGGTAAGTACCTGACACCCTAAGGCAGCCGCAGTGGCTCGAGATAGGGTCATTTTTAGGGCTAAGAAGCTCTTGGCAGATCCGCGCGCGTACTTCGTAAACAGAGACAACGCTTCATCGTAAACATTGCCCTATTTCGACACTCTCTTACCATTGCCATTGCGCCTCATGAGGAATCACTTCATCGAGCACTCTACTATTCTCTTCGTTGGCTGCCCCCCCAATTGAGCTTTGCGCACACGCAATTATGGAGGACTCACTAGCAGAGTCGGTATTCGACGATGGGAGTGATTTGGACGCTTTCTCGCCCGAGCCGGCTGTCGTATGTGATCGAAACATCAGTTGTTTCTCTCTGCCTAGGTATCGAACTGACAAATTGCAATCCAGAAAGCCAAGCTGAAGCCCAAGGCTACAGCTGCCCCGAAAGCTGCATCTAAGAAAGCCGCTGCCCCCAAAGCCGCTCTCAAGAAGATGTCACAGACCACATTGACTGCCAAGCCTAAAATCATTACATCCAAGAAGCGGCCAAAGCCCGATACGGAGGACGAGGACTCGGATCTGGCGCGTGACTCCCTGCACGACGACTCAGTGCTCTCCACTACTCCACCAAGCGCGAAGAAGCAGAAAAAAGCTCCTGCGCCGAAGAAAATCGCAATGTCTGCTCTGAAGGAGGTTGAGAATGAAGCCATGGGCTATGATGGCGGCACAGAGCCGAAAGGGAAGAAGAGTACTGGCAAGGCCAGTGACCAGTACCAAAAGGTCAGACGCAAAACTGTTGTGCTCCTCGAGCTGTCGTGTACTGACCCCAATTCACAGCTCACTCAATTGGAACATATAATTAAGCGGCCAGATACGTATATCGGATCTGTCGAACGAACCGAGAAGCAGATGTGGGTCTACAACACCGAGTCAGATTCCATGGAATTCAAGGAGGTCAGCTTTGTGCCTGGCCTATACAAGATTTTCGACGAGATTCTCGTCAACGCCGCAGATAATAAGCAACGCGACAAGAATATGGACACTATGAAAGTCACTGTAGACCGAGAGAAAGGCGAGATTAGTGTGTACAACAACGGCCGTGGTATTCCTATTGAGGTCCATGATGTACGTTTCTGATTGACCTTATTTGAACATCTTGCTGACATTGTAAATGTAGAAAGAGAAGATCTATATTCCCGAGATGATCTTCGGGCATCTGCTGACTGGCTCGAATTACGATGACGATGAGCAGAAAATAACCGGGGGGCGTAACGGCTACGGCGCTAAGCTTTGCAACATCTTCAGTACTGAGTTTATATTGGAGACAGCAGATTCGAAGACCAAGCAGAAGTACAAGCAAAAGTGGACAGACAATATGAGCCAAATGGGCAAGGCATCAATAACACCTAACAAAGCTGACGATTACACGAAAGTAACATTTACCCCCGACTTTGCGAGATTCAAAATGGATGGCATGGACGACGACTTCGAAGCGCTAGTCAAGCGCCGGGTGTACGATTTGGCCGGTACGAGCAGAGGTGTCAAAGTGTGGTTGAATGGGGAGCGGGTCAAGGTGACCAACTTCAAGAAGTACATGGAGATGTACACCAAGGCCATCAAACGTGAGCGAGGAGAAGAGGCAGTCAACGACGCATCCGAGATCATCACAGAGTCTCCAGACCCGAGATGGGAGATCGGTTTCGCTGTGTCGGACGGAACGTTCCAGCAGGTTTCCTTCGTGAACTCGATTGCAACGACTTCCGGAGGTACGCACGTCAATTACATTGCGGACCAGATATGTACGAAATTGATAGAGGTCGTCAAAAGGAAAAGCAAAAAGGAAGGTGGTGCGCAACTGAAACCTGCTCAAATCCGGAACCACATTTTCATCTTTGTCAACTCCCTCATCGTGAACCCTGCATTTACGTCTCAGACTAAGGAGCAATTGACGACCAAATCCAGTCAATTTGGCAGCAAGTGCAGTGTTACCGATGACTTTCTCAAAAAGATCGCGAAGACGGAAGTGGTCACCAATATTCTGCATTTTGCCCAGCAAAAGGCGGACCAGATTTTGAAGAAGAGCGATGGAGGTCGCCGAAACCGGATGGATAATCCTAAGCTCACAGACGCAAATAAGGCAGGGACCAAGGATGGTTACAAGTGTACGCTCATCTTAACTGAAGGAGACTCGGCCAAAGGTCTGGCTATCGCAGGTCGGTCTGTTGTATCCGCAGATCTTTTCGGTGTCTTCCCGTTGCGTGGTAAGCTGCTCAACGTGCGCGATGCGTCTGTGGATGCCATATCAAAAAACTCTGAAATCCAGAATATCAAAAACTTCCTGGGTTTGAAGCATAAGACGCAGTATACCGACTGCAAGAGCTTACGATATGGCCACTTGATGATCATGACTGACCAAGATCACGATGGAAGCCATATCAAGGGCCTGCTCATCAATTTCCTGCAAGTCCAATTTCCAAGTTTACTGAGGATACCTGAATTTTTAGTCGAGTTCATTACGCCCATTGTCAAGGTTTACAAAGGCGACCCAAAGCATCCCAAGCAGTCACAGGCCTTCTTCACGATGCCTGAATACGAGTTGTGGAAAGAGCAACATAAGGGCGAGCGTGGCTGGGAGCACAAGTACTACAAGGGTCTGGGTACTAGTACTACAGAAGATGCTCAGATGTATTTCCGAGATCTCGACAAGCATTTGAAAGAATTCCATACGATGCAAGACAACGAACCAGAACTGATCGAGCTGGCCTTCTCCAAGAAGAAGGCTGATGAACGAAAAGAATGGCTTCGCCAGTTCAAGCCAGGGACGTACCTCGACCACTCGGCAAAGAATGTAACTTACACAGACTTCATCAACAAGGAGCTTATATTGTTCAGTATGGCGGACAACATGCGTTCCATACCCTCTGTAGTCGATGGCTTGAAGCCTGGCCAACGGAAAGTTCTCTTTACATGCTTCAAGCGCAACCTCAAGAAGGACACGAAAGTGGTCGAGCTAGCGGGATCCGTTTCTGGCCTCACAGCTTATCAGCATGGGGAGGCGTCACTCCAGATGACCATTGTCGGTCTGGCGCAGACTTTCGTTGGATCAAACAATATCAATTGCCTTGAGCCTAGCGGTAATTTTGGAAGTCGTCTCCAAGGTGGTAGCGATTGCGCAAGCGCTCGTTACATCTATACTAGGCTTTCTCCATTTGCTCGGAAAATCTTCCACGCTGCGGATGAGCCATTGCTCACGTACAATACTGACGATGAGCATACTATCGAGCCTCAGATGTATGTGCCAGTAGTGCCTATGGTGCTGATCAATGGCGCAGACGGTATCGGCACCGGATGGAGTTCGAGCATACCCAACTATAATCCGGAGGACATCGTTGAAAATCTTAAGCTGCTGATGGAAGGCAAGGAGATGAACACCATGACACCATGGTTCCGGGATTTCAAGGGGACGGTCACTCCCATGGGTCAGGATCGTTACAAATTCAGTGGCATCGCAAGGCAGACAGGCGATAACGAGATTTCGATCACAGAGCTGCCAATTCGTATGTGGACGCAAGACTTTAAAGACAAGATTGTGGAAATCATCAAAGCTGAGAAGGTGCCGTCCTTCATCAAAGATTATGATGACTACAATACTCACAAGGACGTCCATTTCGTGATCCGCATGGAAGAAAAGCATATGAAGCTTGCGCTTGAAGAGGGGTTGGAGGAAAAGTTCAAGCTATCAAAGTCCATAGCCACTTCGAATCTCGTAGCTTTCGATGCTGAAGGTCGGATAACGAAGTATGCTAACGTCGAAGATATCATGAAGGAGTTCTACAACCTCCGTATCAAATTCTACGAGAAGCGAAAGGTGAAGCCAACGACCTCCTGTCAAGACCCATTTGCTGACAAGCTGACAGGCCTATCAACTTTCGGAAATGCAAAAGGAGCTCGAGAAGTTCACCAATCAGGCTCGATTCATTCAGATGATCATCGATGGCAAATTGGTCGTTTCAAAAAAGAAGAAGCTTGCTCTTGTCACCGAGCTGAAGAAGCTGAATTTCAAGGCTTTTCCTAAGGTTGCCGATGCAATCAAGGAAGGAGAACTTGCTCCGATCGCAGACAACGAGGACGAGGCTGAAGAAGATGCCGAGACTGGTGCCAATGCATATGATTACCTCTTGGGCATGCCCATCTGGTCTTTGACGCAGGAACGCATTGACAAGCTCAACAAGCAGATTGGGGACAATGAAGCTGAGATTGACACCCTCATCAAGCTCAGCAAGGAAGACATTTGGAAGCGGGATCTCGAAGACTTCATCACTGAATGGCGCTTCCAGCTCGAGGACGAAGCGAAACGCCAGAAGAAGGTTGCCAACCTGGGCCGCCGAGCATCCAACAAGCTCAAGATCGGCGCCGCAGGACCGGCGCGGAAGCGCAAAGCGGGTGACGATTCGGATGACAGCGACTTCGCTGGACGTATTCGAGCCAAGAAAGCCGCCCCTGCTAAGAAAGCTCCCAAAGAACCCTCGGGGCTCCTGGCTGGCCTTGCTCCTGTAGCTGCTGCGAATCAGCCTAAACAGCGGGGTCCTAAGCCAGGCGCCAAAGCAACGTCGAAGGCCGCTGAGCCCAGCAAGCCGCCCAAGAAAGAATCCCAAGACGTCTGGATGGATCTCGCTACCGATGCTGCCTCCGATCCCCCCGTGGCTCCGATCTTCCAGAAAGCCAAAGCAGCAGCTCCCACTACCAAAGCAGCGCCGCTCAAAGCAGGAGCACCACCACCGAAAGCTCTGTCCGACGACTTCGACTCCGCCGACGAAGAGATCCCCCGCCCGGCTGCTGCTCGTGGCCGCCGCGCCGCCACCAAGGCCACAACCTACACTCTCGACGACTCCGACGACAGCAACGGCGACGACCTGCTCTTCGACGTTGGCAAGATGGTCAAAGGCATCGGTTCCACATCTCAAGACACCACCTCCAACTCCCGCCCCTTATTCTCCGCATCCCTATCCCGTCCCGGCAGCAGCGCCGGCTTGCATAAGAAACCTTCACGGCCGACGACCGACTTCGATGAGGCGGACGATACAGACTACGCTATGCTTGCGCCGCCACCAACGGACAAGAAGGCCGTCACAGCACGGGAGACGGTCCTCAGCGACGACAGCGCAGACGACGACGACCCCTTCGTTGAATCCCCTCCGAAACCAAAATCCAAACCCACCAAAACCGCACCAACAGTCAAGCTCGCCGCCGCCGCCAAGCCCGCCCCTGCACCCAAAAAACCTGCCGCCAAGCCCGTTGCTGAGCCAAAGAAGCTACCGCTCAGTCCCGCAGCGAAGGCGTATGCGGCGAAGAAAGCAAAGCAGCAGCGCATCGTGCTTGATGACGAGGACGGCGATGACGACGAGGTGGAGAAGGTAGCGAATGAGCTTCTAGATGATGATGAGGACGATGAGCCCGTGGTGGCGCGGCGGCCGGCGAGGAAGGCGGCGGTTGCGGCTGGGGGGAAGAAGGGGGGGTGGGGTGCTGGGAGTGAGGACGATGATGATGATGGGGGCGAGAGCGAGAGTGAGAGCGCGAGTGAGGAGTTTGATGAGGAAGAGGAGAGTGGGTTTGATTGAAGGAGATGCAGATGCTCGTAGGCCGGGGGGAGGGGAGGTTTGGGCTCTGAGGAGGGGGGGTTGAAGTTTGGATGTTGCTTTTTAGGGAGCGGCGGAAGGGGGGAGGCTGGATATCGATGCGGGTGGGGATGTAGGATAGATATGCGTGATTATGCGGATGCGTCTTTTCCAGCTAGGCATACTAGGGCAGATATCGAGGAGCAATCAAGCGGCATCGGCTCTGTTATCTTCGGTCGTCTGTCATCTCAATCTTGACCTTGCGAAAATCGTTTATGTATTCGCCAAGACTGTCAAGCTTCTCGATTTTGCAATGGAAAGGGGGGTGGCAGCTGAGTCAAGGTAAGAGAGACTAGGACTCTTCACAATCACAATGAATCACGAGCGATGGTGCCCCCTCCAGTGTCTATGTTCCACCCCTTCCCACCACTCTGCTCGAGATCTTCAAATCGATTACCCAAAGATCGAAGTAGATTGTGGCTTGAGGAGCAATAGCGGTCTGATTATAAATTGAATGAGAGGGGCTTGGTGTAGAAAGCTGAATGTATGGGGGGTGGAAATGGAGAAAAGGGGTATGTACGCAGCAGCACCCTAGATTATGAGAAAGAAACCTTTACTGGCCGGACATTGTTAACCTGGTACCGATTACTCCTGACCTCTAGCCCAAATGACGAAACCCCCCCCCCTTTCGAAAACATATTGCTCCAATAAACGGTCCGACATCGTAATCACGTGAAGCACAACCCCTAGATAGCAGAACCATACCAAGCCGATTTCTCAAAGGCCAAACCCCATACCATCCCAGATCTCCCCCTCCCGTCTCCTATTCTTCTCCAGAAACTCCCCCACCGCCTCATCAGCCGTGCCTCGCTCCGGCAGCACACTTCCAAACCCCGCGCAGGCGCACGCATAGACTTGGTATAGCCACCGCCTCTTCGCCCCTTTGAGGACAGACGCGAGCTCGCTGAACGGCGTGTTCCGCTTCAGGTCCTCTTCTGCGACCAGCCCCACGCCCCGGGCCGAGAGCAGCGCTTCCTCGAGCCCGAAATAGGACAGGGCGTCGGCGTCCGAGATCCAGCGCGGTGTCTGCCTGTGCGGGTCGAAGAAGCGGGCGTCGTTCGTAGCGTGGATGCTGGGGGCGCGCCATACGGCTGGGAATTGTTGGCTACTGCTACTGCTGGCGATAGCTGATTCCCCGCTGCTGCTGGGTGGTGAACTCTCGGGTGCGGGTTCGGTCAGGAACCCCTGTTCGTGAAGCGCGGCTGTGAGGTCTGACCGGGTGGTGTGAGCGCCTTCGTTGATCAGGTAGCGGATGTAGCTAGAGGGAACGGCGCTGAGCTGGGCGCCGAAGTGCTGGCCGAAGTCGAGGATGTAGGCTGAGCCGTCATAGTTTAGCATTGTGCCGTTGCGTCTTGCTGCGCTGCTGATTGCGAGCTTTCTCCGGCTGGAGGGCGAGCCAGCCATCTCGCTGTCGTCGAAGAGCGCGGGACGCTTTCTCTTTTGGGAGGAGGGCGTAGGGGTCGAGGGAGGGGTGAGAGGGTCCGAGGTGGGCGCTAGGTAGTTGCCCGCTGTCAGTGCTGCTTGGAGATTCGGTTTGTCTGCGTAGACTTTCTCCCTGATGAGCCATGAACGGTAGGATGGTGGAAATTCTTGGAGCGTCTTGTTCTTGTGCGCGCCGAATGTTAGGCGGTATCCTGCTGAGTCGCCCATTGTAAGGTTCGGTCTGCAGCTACAGTCGACATGTGGTGTGATCGCTATGAAATTGGACGCGCGTAAGACAACCGCAAGGCTAGCCTGAGTGGGCGTTATTGCGAAGGAGAGATGGTATTGAGGGAAATCGGGAGCAGCACGTAAAACAATTGGAGATGGCTCGAATAGCCGCAAACCTTTCGTACCTGAGCGGTCGAGCTACAGTTTGATAAAGGAGAGCAAGAAGGATAGAGGAGAGGAAACTCGAGGCCTGAGGTCGAAATCATATGTACGCTCGTAGAAGCGGGCTGATCATACCTGGTGGCTTCAGCACAGCCCTGCTCATTGGTCGTCTCTTGCGTTGACGCCCTCGGCGTGCAGCAAGGCAGCTTCTCTACATCTTGAGCTTCCTGAGGGTGTGAAGTATTAGCGCTATCCGATACGTGCATTCCTTAGGATTTCTCCTAATTAGTAATGCTATCCGGCGAGTCTCCATCATGGGGCCAGAAATTGAAATGTTTCGACGCCTTATTAGCTGTCGGTCTTTACACTGAACAGCCCATCTCTATTTCGTCGAAGACTCTTTCCTTACGAAAGTGCCAAGGAGTAGTGCGCGATATTCTGCCACCATCGCATGGGATAATCGTGAGTGAGCAGCTCTGGTACCCTTCTCGGCCCTCAGTCTCGAAGGTAGAAAGTCACCATCAGCTGTAACCGATCACGTGTCACCTTGCTTTAGCGTAACTGTCTGACACCGGCCCGAAAACATCCCGAGAATTAGCCAAGATTGTGACAAAGGTTTTTCATATTGCTACGAACCAAGCACATTTTGATATCAATCGGGTGCAGACTGGGAGCAGTGCGCTTGAAAAGATTAGCAGAACGAAAAACAGAAAAGGTACCATTATACACAACGCCGGGCGGTTTGTAACGTCGTCAATCTGCTATCCCCAATCCATGTGGTCCAAAATCACAATCAACCCCATCCCCTATCATTCTTTATTCATCCCCTCCCTCTCCCTTCGTTCAATCGTCCCCATCTCCTCCCTCGTCTCGTTCGTCTCGTTACTGCCCTCCGCAGAAGCCGAAGCTGCCCCCAGTCCTACCTTGTCCACCAATTCCGCCGCCCCCACCTCATCGCTATCCCTCTGCTCCTTTACCTTCCTCGAATCATCAGTAGCTGCTAGCATAGCCCCCCCAAACGGTACGGGACCCGTGAAGAACGGACACGCCCCAGCTGTGAAGTTGCTGAGCTGGGCTTGCGCTTCGTCAGCATGAACGGCTGATGGTGGGGAGGGGAGTAAAGTTGTGGGTAAGGTGTGGTTTTGTGAGTGTGAGGTGGAGGCAGTGGAATCAGTCATCGGAGGTTGATCAAGATTGTGGCCTTGATCGTTGATGGTTTGTTCCGTTAATGGAGAGGGAGCTTGCTTGGGGCTGGACAGAATATTCTCATGATGGACATTTTTGGGATCCTGGTTCGCTTCTTGATGCGCTAAGGACGTAGTGCTTTTAGATTGACTTGCGAAGTCGCTGCTGGTGGTGCGGTCGATGGTTGAGGATTCTTCTGAGGTAAATCCTCTCTTTGTGCCGTGCTTGCTTCCTACAGGCACGGTGTTCTGGGCTGAGCTGGCAGCCACAGTCCCACTATCTTCATTGTGTACCGGACGCTCGCCGGAACCAGAACCTTTTGATTCGAACTCTGGTGTCATGTTGCTGTTGAAACCTGGTATCTGCTCCTCCTCCATTGCAGGCGCGAAGTCCGTTGCCGACGCTACGACCTGCTTATTGACAATTCCCTTCGGAGCAATCTGCCGGAACATCTCCAATGGATCGAACCAAGTCTCCACCTTCTGCAGCTGAACCTTGTCGTTCACCGTCGCGACAGTGACGCCCTGTATATCGATTGTACCACCGTGAGCCGGAGCGGTGATTTTCTCGCCCTTGCTATTTGATCATAAAGGTAAAGTTAGAGATGGGGGAGTTAGGTGTATTGAAGACAAGTTGATTCTCATACTCATTGAAGCCCACATAGTCCTTCTTCATTTCTCCCCAATGCCTCCATCGAAACGCCACCTGAGGCGGTCCACTATACACCTCTAGCACCTCCCATGCGAAAGTCGGCATCATGTGCTTAAAGGTCTTGTGACTCGACGCGAAGTCGGACGTCCGGGGACTGTAGAACTCATTCGGCTCTGCGATAATAGCGTTGTAAGTCCCGACCTTCAGCATGTACTCTGCAGTCTGTGGAGGCCCGCCATTGATCGCGAAGGTGTAGTTTGGATGGTCGACGGTCCGCCAGTCCGCAAGGTTGGTCTTGAAGGAAGCCTCGATTTCCCAGTTCTTGACGAGGTTCTGAACAAGGCTCGGGAGATCAGGAGTAAGGTGGTTTGTGCTTTTGGCTGGAGATATACAACAATCAGTGCACGGAGGTCTGAAGCATTGCGGGCGTTCCTTCGTGAGGAGACTGACTTTGTTCCCACACCGCGCGTGTGTTGCTGTAGTCCGGAGCCTTGCCATATCGCCATTGTGCGCTGTCCTTGAGGACGGCGTTGGGGTCGGTGAGATAATCTGGCAGAGCGGGAGGTGGTTCGACTGCTGGCGTGCTCATGTTTGCAAGCGATCAGTAAGAATGAGCCTTAGATAAAAAATACCGATTGTAGACAAACGCGAAGCGTGATGTGTGAAGCGTGATAAGGACTATATTGCGTTTGGTGAGCCTGACAGATGCAGATTTGATCCATACGAAATGAGGGAACCCCGGACGCTTATCGCCATGTGGACTTCTTATAGTCCCTGAGGCAAGACTGATGGGGAGGACGGCCTCCGCAATCCTTCGTGGGGAATCCTACAGCTGCATATCAGTTGCCTCGGCTTCACTCGGATGAGCGTTACACAGCAGTGCTGTTAGGTCGACTCATTGGCTCGGTCGTCGACCGAGGCCGTCAATCGATGGTTAACAGCTCTTTCTTTGTGATACATGTGTGTAGCAATTGGAAGATGCCCAAATAACGAAAAATGTGATATGTGATAAGACCGAGCGCTGCCAAGTGCTCTGCTGTTCGTTGAGCACCCCGGACGTCAGGCAGGAACAACTCTGAAGCGAAAGATAAGGTGTGACAAAACCAAGCCCGGTAGAAAGGCGTTAGATATCATCTGAACATCCAGTGCAAAAAGCCCTAATCTAGAATCTGGCTCGGCTACTATCGCGCCACTGCCCTTTCGCCGGCTAGATAGTTTCTTTGAAGAAGTTGGCCGGGACGCTGGCCGCTAACAGTATGTATGAAAGTACGTCTCAACCCACCGTTGCATCGAAAGAGCATGATGTAAAACGGCTTGGAAAACTTCTCGATCGTATATCTCGTCGCGAACCAATGCCCTGTTAACATAAGGAACTCTTCTTAAGCATACGCGTAGGTCAACAAAAGGAATCATCGGCACACATAGCATTACAAGAAATGGAAACCAACACATATCGTAGGTAAAAGGCTAGGGTTCAACATTGCCCGCCATCGAACGAAGTTGACCAGAGGAGAGCGGAATGGTGCCGGCGCTTCGTTTAGTCTCGTGCTCCAAGCATACCAAAATTTGGACAAGTGGGTCTTTCATGGTCTCGACCGGCTTACGTAGCTTCATGCATCATCCTTTTCCTGGACACGGAAAGATCACTCCGCTCGTTCGGTACGGGGTGGGAGATTGTGTTCATGCAGACAGCCGCAAGTCTCCGAGTCTGGATGTACGCGTGTACAAGGCTGGTCCATTCAAAGGCTTGGGATTGAATAGTTCCCTCCGTGCGTAGAATTATGATGAGAGATGATCGACGGGTTGTCGTACCACGGATGAGGGTCGTTAGATCTAGCGGGTGTGGTGACTGAATGGTACGATGATATCCGTCGCGCGTCCCGTTCCTGGAAATTGTCCCCGTTCCACGGTACGGGGCAGGCCTCGCTACGGCTTGCTACCATTTGGCCAACAGGTGTTCGGTGCCGCAATATTCCTCGTCGATCAGATCGATTACTGGTCCGCGGATGCACGCTCGACGAGCACGTTCTGGACCGCTCCCTCGAGCTATTGATATATCATCGGACGGCAATCGTAGCCCTGACGCCAATTCTGAATCCGTGCAAAGCCCACAATACGCCATCTCGACAGCACGGCCCCCAGTTTTAGCACGGGAAGAGATTGAATTCATTCGTTGTCGGATATGTGACGTCCCCTACCAGCGGAAGTAGAAAGCGAAGCGGTTTCAAGGAGGATTATGGTCGCTCACGTCATACGTTCGTCGACTCAGGAAAGTCGTTGCTCTGTAGCCGTTATGAGCAATTCACAACCGCGTCTAGTGTTCAGTAAGCTACTTGCTAGCATGCCAATGAAACCAACGACCAAGAGTAGATACTCCAGATCTCGTCTCTCGTTCGTTCGGAGGATTGGTAATATGCTCCCGCCGAAGAGTACTAGCGGAGCTTGTCTGCCATCTCGCCGCGCCTCCTCTAGAGGATTTTCCTAAGATCGACTGGGCCCCCGCGTCTGCAAAACACAATGGCGAGGATTACGCGGCTCCCTTGCACACTAGATGGTAGGCAACCAAGTGAGGAGCAGCTGATTACAGTTATAGTGCCTCTATGGCCTGTCATTACGACAGCAATGCTCGTCCACGGAGCCTGCGAAGGAACGAAGAATGAAGCTGCATCAAGCATACCGCTTGCAGTTCCACGAACGATAAGTCCAAAGCTGCGATCTGTTCTCGTTGAAATTGCAGGACGTCTTTGTACCGGCTCTTGACAGCGGGCCGTCACTGTCGACTTTGTCTGGGCATCAGCTTGCCGGCGAGCTGGGACAGAAACGTCCCAGGCCTGTGTCTACCTTCTTCTGGAAGCTGAAAGTCTGCAACGAGCCACCTTCTGTACATATGCATGACCGCGCCACGGCCCTTTATCATGCCTTTTCCAGCTAATGCGGGCCGCTCTCCTGGGTCAATCAGAGTTGCTACCGCGAGGTTGTTTAGCCGCAAAAGGAATCCTGCTAGCCGCAAGTCTCCCTGCGATTTGGTCAATATACGGGTAGATACTCGCATAGCGGGCAAGCCTCTGTTAGGTGAGCCTCCGGTGAGTCTATAGACCAAATTCATCCTAATCGTAGACGTAAATCTATGATCTAGCGGTTAACCTCTCAGTCGGGCCATCCATAACCCTCAGAAATGGGCTTCAGTAGACTGACCGGCCTTGTTACCACTGATCAGGGCGATACATGTCAACAAGTACGGTCAGGCACGCGTGCATCGAGTCTTCAGGCTTTTCTAAAGTATCGGTCACGTTTTCTTTGTCCTACCTGTCTCGGGTACGGCAGGGCTCCGTAAGGCCTTGCTGCACGTAGCCGTATGGCATAGGTGTAGTTGCCAACAAGCCAAATCGAGGTTGGCGGTGTCAGTGTTTCCCAGATGTACATGTCCAGAACAACCAGCTAGGCAAACCTGAGCGTGGGTCACGACACCTGGAAGACATCCCATTTGCTCTTCTTGCCCGTCTGATTAAGCAAATGCTCGGCCTTGTAGGAGCCAATCGAAGATCCACTTACGTGTCATGGAAGGCGGGTCTAAGCACGCAGAGACGGATACGCACTGACTCTGGTGAGACATCTGCCAGGATTCCTCGATGTTGATATTTCTTTGAGGCGCAATGCCGGCACGGGCATGTAGGGACGCTTGTTCGGTTGTTGACCCAGAAGCAGCTGGGATGCTCATGCCGTGAAGAGCACATTGAGATACTCCCGTAGGAAAGCTTGAAAGGAGACTGATACGAGTTATCCGAGAGACAAATCGATTGTCGAAGTATATATCAATGGCGTCACCCAGTAACGAAAATGCCTGAAACATCGTGGACAGCCAAAAGGCCTTCAAACGACTCGCACTGCGTCATCTGTCACCTACTTCACCGCTGTCTTTCCAGTCAACCTTAGGCTGCCTCGATATATCCAGATCTAGCGCTAAGCCTAACGCTTCTGGGATCAGAGACAAACAGAGGAGCCCTTCTTACCAACTGCGGAATCGCCTCCCTTCACCGCGTCGCCCTTCGTAGACATACCTTAACGAACTTGCATCAGTGTCTGCATATCAATCGGAACAAAGCCAAAAACCATACCTGCATCTGGACCTTGCCCCCTACATCCTACCTGTGTTCGGGACAAAAGGAGACCTGAGCCCCTTGTGCCAAGGTAGCAGGACGTGTCCTGGCTTACAGACCTTTGACTCGCTGTCCAACCCGCAATTTGCTGTCGAGCTTGACGTCGATAGCTTCACCCCAAAGACGTGTTTGCCAGTATATCAGGAGGCTTAGCCCAGCTTCACCAGATTTTCCCACCGACTGTCCCTTGTCAGAAGCACTCTTGTAACCCCTCTCAACATCTCAGCTTGACGTCCTTCTGGAATCCTACAGATATAGCATTCCCATCTCGGTTACCACCAAGAATATCAACAGCCGTCAACCATAGAGAAGACCCCCCAAGAATTCGCACCATGGTCTCGATTGCATCACTTCTCAACCCACTTCCACGCTCGTTCCAAGAGTACCGCGAAACTCCAAGCCCTTGTTCGAGCGCGTACACATCAAGCCCTTCATCACCGTCGCCACCGGGCAAAAAGCAGAAGATGTCCAAAGATATGGCCATATTCGCCAAAGGGAAAACCAGAGGCGAGATCAGATACGCACCCTGCGAAATCCAGAATGAAGAAGTAGCAGAACAACATGCTACGTTCCAGCTCTACCCGATTGGGCACATTTCGGACTATTGCAGACACATCCCTTACAACAGCGAGAAGAAGCAATTCTTGGAGAAAACAGGTAGAGAGAGTTTCGAAGGTAAGGCTGCCCACACATGTAGTCCGCTTCGAACAGATTCAGGCTAACCATCATCATTGCAGTCTTCCAGTACACCTTCAAGATGCCTGGAGATGACCGCGAGTACACTGTGATGTGGGACTACAACATTGGGCTAGTACGAATAACGCCCTTCTTCAGATGCTGCAAGTACTCGAAGGTGCGCCAGGCTCAGAATCCTAGATGTCGAGACTTTGACACTTACCAAATGCTCATAGACGACTCCTGCGAAAGTGCTCAACAACAATCCCGGACTTCGTGACATCACGCATAGCATTACCGGCGGAGCGCTCGCTGCCCAAGGTAGGTTCTCCACGGTGATATGGGTTGACGAAGAGGACTGACTTTGGATAGGCTATTGGATGCCGTTCGATGCAGCCAAGGCGGTAGCTGCAACCTTTTGCCACGAGATTCGATACGCGCTTACTCCTGTCTTTGGATTGGACTTCGTGTCGCTTTGTGTTGCACCAGAGGATCCAAGCTTCGGGCGCATGGTCATCGACCGCGGCATCGTGCAACGGTGCACAGAGCAAGCGACTGGATTTCGGCTACTGTCCAGGGAAAGTTCAGTGACAAGCAACCCCCGCTCTCCAGGACCGTCGGATGGGTTTAGCAAAAGGACCCCTAAATCCCTCAGGCCGAAGCCGATCAAGAGTATACGTAGTAAGAACGGCTTCGAAATGGATATGGATAGCACTAGCAATTATCTGTACGCACCCCAAGCTCTCTCAAGTCCTGGATGGACGGCACTCAACACACCACGATCGGTCATGACACCACAATGGCCACCGCAGTTGCCTAGTCAGCCGGCCTCGCCATACCCAAGCCATGCCGACGTGACATACCGATATGGGGATTCGTCGAGTAGCGAAGAGAACCGACCGGCAAAACGGATTCGATCTGGAGAGGATGACGATTACGATGATAGCTCATCGTCGCGCTCGTCTGCTTCGCCACAGATATCGCCAAGCCGTAAGGAGAAGCCGACAACCTTCTCCAAGGAGTCTCGGGCAGCTTACATGTTGATGCGGATGCATGTGGACGATGCAAAGATCGACCAGACACGGTCAAGGTCTCGTCGTGCTTCGACATGAATGAGACGGGGGTGGAATGCAGAGATGGGCTTGGTGAGCCTTGATGATGGATTTCTCTGAGCAACTTCGACGGCCTAAAGGCTGTGGCTGTTTGGAATTCGAGGTAAAAGCGCGTCGACGAAAAGTCATGTCGTGCTATACAGCATTATCCACCGCGACGGCCATCTTGGGGATCTCTTAAATGCCTTCCTCGTCAGTCGACTAAGGTGGGGAGACATCGGTCCAGTCGTTTTGTTCTTCCTCGAGCCGTGTACGATATGGTAAGGCAGCTAGAAGAAGGTGCAACGTTATCCAGGAGCAGTCGAGCATATGCTCCAGAGCCCATGTGAAGCTGCTGTTGCTATCATTTACATTGCAGAGGTGATTGATGGAAGGAACGAGCTGCTGTGACGAGCACGCGAGCGATGTAGTCAGCCGCAATCACATGCCAGAGCCAGTGGTAGGTAGGCCCCATCGAACACAGAAGAGCTTTTGGCGGAGGCGATGTCAAACACAGAGTAGCCTCTCGCTTTCCCGGAAGCAACACGTAGTGAGTGTGTTGTATCAGACGTGTGATGTGAGAAAAGACAATACTTAACATCTCAAGCATCTTCGTTGGCACCCTGTCCGAATCTTAATAATCCGGTCCATCGTCATTGCTCGTTTCTGCTTTGCCGCTAGCGAATCGAAAAATCCGGATTGCTATCTCCCTCATCACCCCCCAGGCACTCTTCACTTCATCACTACATCTTCGTCACCATCTCTCATTTCTCCAATTCACACAGAAAGTATTTCAAAGCTCTCCTTGCCTCCGTCTCGGTGCTGCATCTCATCCGCATAGCTTGCAAAGATGGCTGACGCCCCTCCTCAGCTCGGAGAAATCCCACATCCCTCTGAATTGCACGTCCCGACTTTGCAGTCAACCATGGATACCAATCACAGCAACGACTCAGTTCAGAGCGCGAGAAACGTCATTTATGACAGTAAGGTAAGCTCTAGCTGGCTCCGACCCCCGGTGTACCGTGCTGACCATGACGTTTGAAGTACCAGACCAGCTCGCGTGACACTTGGTCTTTCATTAACCAGGCACGTTAGACGCTCAATCCGCCTACAACACGGTCCAGAGCCACCCTGCTACACAGAATGTAAAGGAGTCGATGAGCAATGGTTAGGTCGGTCCACTATTTCCGCCATATGTTGTCGATAGAGCTGATCGTGTAGTGGATAGCTTCAACCTCTGTACCTTCGCCTACCATCAACTAATCCTCACCCAGGACCATTGGCCGAGAGTGTCAAGGATCAGAATGCTAAGACACAGCACGAGTTCCGCAATCTGGCCAACTCACGCACTACTCCGGAGCAGTCTGCTGCGACCGGCCAACCCCTGACTCGTACGTATCCAAACTGCCTCTCGCCAGTGCGAATTCTGATGAGAGCCTCTCTAGATTATCACTCCTTCTTCTACAACTTGTTGAGCGTACGAGCCTTCTCCCCGTCCGAAGCTTACAAGTCCGGGCACTGATGTCAGCTAGTGGGACAACCCTCGCGTTTCCGCCATGGCCTTCCTCTCTACGGTCCTCCTCATCTTTGCAGTCCGCTATCTGCCTGCACTACGCTTGACCTTCAAGATGCTATCTTACGTCCTTGCCTGTAAGTACCACCTGTCCAGCCCAGCAAGGAATTGCTGCTGACGTTTCAAACACAGTCACGGCATCTTTGGAGTTGGTAGGCAAGCTCACCCTAGGCAACGGCCTCGCGTCCTCTTTCCGACCAAAGAAGTACTATACCATTCCCCGCGAAGCCCTTGAGTCCTCCTTGGAAGATGTCGAACAGCTCATCAATTTCTTCGTCATTGAATTCCAACGGATCCTCTTCGCCGAGAACGTTACCGCCACTGTTGCTGCCTTCCTGGCCACCTTCATCTCATACTGGCTCATCAAGTTCACTCCCCTCTGGGGCTTGTCCCTCATCGCCACTTCGGTCGTCTACTTGACCCCCTTGATCTACAAGAGCAACAAGGAGTTCATTGACCGCAACTTGGAGAACGCGTCCAACATCGCCGGTTCGCAAGCTCAGCAGGTCAAGGATCTTACGGCTCACCATGCCGGGAGGTATAGCGAGACCGTCAAGCAGTATGCCGGAGACTATACCGCCAAAGCACAGAACTACATGGGCAGCGGTCGTGGTCGCTCTTCGTCCCCTGAGGTCAGCAACTCGAAGCCCATCAATGCCCAGCCCTCCAATGGCCCTACCAAATCCGAGCCTGGCGACGCTCCCAAATACAGCTCGTCGGACTTCCCTCATGCGCCAAAGCAGGAGTTTACCCCTGGTGTTGCGTCCCACCAGGAGCAGTACGAGAACTCCCGCTTCGGCGGGCAGGCAGAGCCTGCGTATTAGACAACGGCTTGGAATGCCATTCAGTGGGCTTGTCAGGCCGTTACCGAAGTGGTGGAGGCTTTGGTTGGGTCACAAGACAGCAGCACGAGAATGGACGGATGGACAGTGGTTCAATCAGGCACACGAACAGCGATGGAGCAACGAGCGGTAGAATGGTCGATACGATCGAGCAGGTTGCTCGGCTGTGCCCTTGAACTTTCCTGGGCGTGCAGTCTTTGTGTTTGTACTTTACTCTTCACTAGCATTCATTAAGCTCGAATTAGCGTGTAGCCTGGCAGTCTCTCTGCCTCTAAAGCGTGATTATCCATTTAGCCCTTCCTTGTCGTGATTCGACAAGTTCATATGCTTTAACAGTACCAGTGCTGCATCTCCCACTCCTTCGTCCGCTCCAAGCAGTCAGCTTTGAGGAAGGCCAACGAACAGACCGAGTACTGAACCCCGATCACTATCGAAGTCCAACGTCAAATGCAAGTCACTGCGTAGTCGCCAGAAAGAAACAACAGCAAAGCTAAACGTCCCTTTCTTCAGACGATGACACGAGTCTCGTGGTCCGGTTACCCAACTAACATCAATGATGCAAGACTTTATGTGATGAGTAACAAGATGTGGATTAAGGATTATATATTCCGAAGAGCACCAACAACGGCGCCAATCCTACCCAAACCTAGCTATGCGGACGCCCCCATAGCTACATCCACTCACGAAGAGAAGTCGCGTAGCCTCGATTCATCCTTCCCCTTTCTTTACGCATTACACCCCCATAAACTGGCTCACTCTCACCCACCCTCATTACAAACATCTACAGTCCAAAAGTCCACCCCCCATCCCTCCTCAACTTCTCCCTCCCCTCCAAATCCCTTTGGATCTCCTCGCTCGTCAACCGATCCTGCACCCACGCCGCGCTACTCGTGCGGTTCCGAAAGCGCTGATGTCGGTCTTTGAACATCTCCTCCATATGCGGGCTCTGCTGCGGCCCGAAGATGACGTCCGGGTTCATGGTCTCCTCCTGGCGACGGATCTGTTCCCGGAGGTTTGGGGACTGCACCCACTCCGCCACGGTGGGACGGCTGCGCGGGTCGGGCGAGGCGTCGGAGTCGGTGTCCGTGGGGATGTCGTCCAGGTGGATGTTTTCGCCGTTGGGGAACTGGGGCGAGGATTTGGATGGGGGGGCGAGGTGTCTGGGTATGGGCGTTTTGTGGGTTGGGACCGGGGGGTTGGGGGCGTCGGCGAAGGGGGGGCGGGCGGAGGTGTATTTCGCCATGTCGTGCGGGTGTTGGCCTGGACGGGGGGGTGGTTGGTGTGTAGGGTGCTGTTGGTAGGGGTTGGTAGCGGTGGCGGATGATTTGAGCAGACCGAGAGCCGGTTGATGGTGATTAGCGGGAGGTGGAGCGGTGCTATAGTTGTTGTTGAATAGTGATGGCTTGTGGAGTTCCTGGTAACGATTAGCCGGAGTTCCCGGGAATAAACTCGGGTCTTCTACCTTGCGTATATTAGATTGCCTGATCGGAGGAGCCATGGTCGGCCGTGCAACCTCCTGGGTCTCTTCGCCTCCAGTCCGTCGTCTTTTTGCCTCATTCGGCTGATACGAAGGGCCAGTCGGCGCGCGCGTTGGTCGTAGAGCTTCATCTTCAGCTTCGGACTCGATGACCCGTTTGATAGGTGGTCTCGCCGGGTTTGGTGCAGGGTGATTTGTCGCTGTTCTGCTATGGTCCTGAACAGTGTGAAGTCTTGATGGGGCACGCGTACCACCAAGCTCTGGACGATACGCTGGCGGAGCTGGCTTCTCGTACGCGACGATCTATATCAATGCATTAGTAAAGCGTATTCGAACAAGAATGGAGACTTACGCTATCGTTGAGAGCCCTTGGCGGCACACGTTGTTGGTCTTTCTTTGCTAGTTCCAACCTCCTCTTCTCAATCAGTTGACGTGAGGCAGTCTTTTTCGAATCTTCCGACGCCGCAAATCGCTCTCGCTCTCTCTGTCGTTCTGATTCCTCACGCTGCAATCGTTCTTGCTGCCGCTGCTCTTCTTGCTGCGCGGCTCGCTTGCGCTCGATCTCTCGCTTCTGTTCAAGTTTGCGCTGTGCTTCCTTCTCGTCCTACAACATCTCAACAGTCTGCCAGATTGGAATGATATAGCTTAAACTCACCTGTTCCTTCTTCCGCTCAGCTGCGAGTAGGGCCTTAGGCTTAGTAGTTGCAGAGTTGACCGAGCTATTAAGACCGCTGTTGGAGGTGGAAGTCTGGATAGAGAAATTGCTGGGTTTTCTTACTAAACCTGCAGGTCGTGTCTGAGCTGCAGGCAAAGACTCCTGAAGCGATGAAGAAATTGCTGCATTTGATAATGGGATTCGCTGTTGGGACAATGGCCCAACTCGAATCGTCTGTGGCTTCGGTTTGGAGGCTGCTTCTTTCGCGGGTTTCGCTGGTCTTCGAGGATCCTTCGGGCGCTGCAGTTGAGAGGTCGGAACCTGCGGTGGCCCCATCGATTGTTCTGCCGCCACGACGTTGACATTGCTCGGACGACTTTCCTTATCCTCAGCTATTCGTTTTGATTCAGCTTTATTTTGGAGGCGCCTTGGACTCTGGCGTGTTGGCTTCGAAGGCTGGCCCATCTTGGATTGACCTGGCTCCGATGCTACGACTTCGTTCGATTCAGAAATCACCCTCGCCTCCTCTTTCCTTTTCTCTTCCTTCTCAGTCGAGCTTCGCGTCCTACGCCCTTCAAGCTGCTTTCTTGTGCTCTCTAAACGCGACTGTTGCATTTTCGAGGTCTTTCCACTGTCAGCTGGTGGCAGACTCTGGGCATCGTTGGTGGAGTCATTCTCCTGTAATTTGCTACGGGTTCTTGTTGATGGCGATGACAGCGCTTCGATTTTCGCTTGCGCGGATACTCCAGCGCTGCTGGTGAATAATCCCCTGGCCGTCTTCATGATTGATTGCAGCTTTGACTTAGAAGCACTTATAGGACCATCGACATTATGCTTTGGGCGTGGTGTTCCAACCGGAGTCGTGCTCATCGGAGGCTGGTCCAGAGTGTTAGGAACCACAGCTGAGGCCCGATTTTCCTTATAGTCGTATCCCTCTGCATCTGCCTGTGTTCTGGAGGGTGAAGCCAACAATGCAGCAGAAGCTGACCTTGCAAGCCTGGTGGTGCTTGTAGTGGGGTTGCCCGTGGCATCTGGTCGAATGACAGATGGTTCCTTAAAAGCATGTTCATCGTAGTAGCCTGGTCCGAAGTCCTCATCGCAAATATTCCGCTTTCCTCTAATGTTCTCCATGACGTCCATAGTAGTACTTTTAGGCAGTTGTGGACGATTTGGTTGGTGTGACTGTGTTGGCGGTGGCTTGATCCAGTCATCGTCATCTTCCTCTGGTGTAATTTTCGCACGGGGCTCGGGAGGGTGGAGAGCGCGCTGAGTAGACTCTTGTATGTGTAAATTCGTTTCTGGTAATTCTGGATAAGAAGTGTTCGATATGACCGCGGAAGGAGGTATCGACATTGTCGGTCTCGCTGGCTGTGACTTACCCAACATATTGATTTTGTCGTGTAACCTTTGCGTAGAAGATTTGTTGTGAAGCTTTGTCATCTTCGCATCTCCATCGGATTCTTCTCTGTCCAATGCCGACCTCACTGGCTCCTCTATTTCCGGCTCATCGCCGCCAACATCAGAATCCGATTCGGTATGCCTTGCTGCTCCTAGCGATTTCCCATTCGTGAACCTCCCAAGAAAGCTTCCTCGATTCATGACGTTTCTGGCTTGATCTACATGACTGGTTCTTGAAACTCTTGCGCCAATACTCTTCTTGGTTGTCAAGGGCTCTCGGGCTGGCAAAGCCGCAAACGTGAGACTGCTCTTCCTGACCAGGTGCTTTACCGGGCTCGAGCCTTGCGATGGCGAACGCGACTCATCGATAGGGTCCCCTAGGATAGACCCATCATCAGCTGCATCCAATTGCATGACCTTCTCACTGGGCTGCAGACTCGTCGGCGGTGGCGGCTTCGGTGACGGTTCTTTCGATGAGGTAGTCGGACTCTGCGCCCGTGGAACTCCAGCAACGTTCTGCGAGAGCGGCTTTCCATCTTCATTCTCTGTCGGCTCTTCTCTCGCAGAGTGGAATGATCCATCAGCGGTTGTGGCTCGCTCTGTAGAAGGGGCAGAATCGTCCGCTGTATGAGGTATGGATGGCGCAGGATAAGCTATATCCCGTGTTGCGTCAAACACCTTCACGGCTTGACCATTTCTTGTCCCCGCCTCATCCGTGTCCATCTCGTCTTCTGACATGCCGTGATATCCCGAGTCAGTGTTTGTCTTTGGGGCCTTCGGTATGATAGGCGGAAACACGACGACAGGTGCTGCGGGTTTCGTACCCTCAAAAGCTTTACCCGGGTTGCGGGATGGGCTGGGCCCTGTTCTTGCATTCGTGGAGAAAATATCTGTTAACGGCTAGGCAAAGTCAGTTGCGCCCCGATAAACCAAGAGCGTATATTGCACCTGTCTATTTTCATGAGGATTGCGGTTTCTCGCTGTCCTTGGTGTCTTCCCACGTAGCTTTCCAGGGGTCTTGAATATCTCTGTCACATCGCTACGCTGTTGTTAATGCACAATTCAGATCTGTGTAGTACGCAAACTTACACTTGAGTCTTAGTAAAAATATCCGCCATATGCTCATTCAGCCATTCGACTTCATTACGAGCGGCGAAAGCAAAGTCCTCCGCTTCTTGAACACCAAATTGTAGGACGTGGTCGTTTTCATCGTGCATCCATTGCGCTGAGCCCACCGGTACTTGCGCTCTGGAGCGGACAGATGCCATTGTGATGAGTGACTGAGGGCCACCAAGGTCACTTCGTTCTGAAGATGAACGCCGGACTAACATCGTCCGTTCCCGAGATACCAATGCTGCTATCTGTTAGTAATGTGGGAGCCAAATGGCCATCAATCATTGCTGAGTACCGTCTGATCCGAGGTCTGGACGACCATTGTTTACATTCGAAAAAATCGCGCTAGCCAGCCCCTGTCTCCCGCTCCCACGCTTCCGAGGATGCCGCCCAGCAAGAACACCTCCTTCTCTGAGAGCTTTTCCTAATGCGCTGGTAAGATGTTATTTGTGTAGTCGGAACCCGGAGGAGAAGTGTTCCATCAGCTTTCTATCGATGTACGGTCCAGCGAAGCCAGCGGAAGATAGGTCTTCTCTGTCTATGTAAGCATACCAGTCGCTTTTCTCCCGTCATCTGGTAGCGCTTTCAAGGAGACGCTGCAACGCCTGAGATGCTGGCATTTACATGACCTGAGATGCAAATCATTCGTTCAACATTTTGCGATACTTAAACCGGCATCGCTTTCTCGACCATCTCAAATAACCGATACGGCATTGGGTCGTCCGAATCAGTATTCCCAATTCTAGGTACGGCTGTTACAATGACAATACAGCGCACCTTGCTGTGTTCGTCCGCCAGGACTAGGCTTATAGTCCCTATATTCTTGTACGCGAGACGCTCCCCGCTACAGCGAGATTTTCTTTTTCCCAACGCGCAAACCTGATGACTGGAGCTCTCAGGATGCTCCGCGGAGCTAGATATCTGGTAGGCCGTATCAAAGCTATGCTCGCAGTCCTCTGACGAATTTTCGGCCCAGCATGATGGGTCCGAAGATTATCCACACAAGCTCCATGCGGCTCTAGCAAGCGATGGATGAATAGAAAATGCTATACCAGAACACGAACAGCACAGAGATGAGGAGTTCTCACCTTAGGCTCTACGATATTCAGATACCGAACCTGGATGCCACTGGCGGTGAAGTAGGAGTTCTGACCTTAGGCTCTATGATCTTCTAATACCGAACCTGGATGCCGCTGGCGGTGAAGTGGGGGAACTCGAATTTGACGCTGATCGGACGTTTGCCTTTCCCCCCTTGGGCGCCACCCATTCTTCCTCAAAACCCACCTGTCATTCCGCCTACATGCTCGTCATCCCCTTTGACGGACGGTAGGCCCAGCTCGGCGCGTATAAGGAAACCTTTGCCCGCGCGTAGAGCACAAATCCAGAGGACTCGGAGATTCTGCTCTCGGTATATCAGAAGCCACCATGCTGCTGTAGACCATTTTCCAAAGCGGTGCTGGCGTCACTAGCGCACAGTCAGTTCATGCTAGCGTCCATACTACTCAGGCGGTGGCGAGATTTGCGAACGCAGAGCGGCGGAAATGGATGCTTTCTCGGCTCATTGGAGGTGAATGAGAAGCATGCTTCGGCATCACAGAGCCTAGATTAGAAGACCTCGTGCTGTTCGAGACGGTGATACCATAACATATTCGGCCAAAAGATCTGGATATCATCAGCCCAGGTAGCTTCCAAGATGATCCTCTTTGCTCAATTTCCTGGCTGGAAGACGTGGAGACGCCTTCGGAAGTCCTATCGTTGGTCTTCCTAGACTTGACCCGACTGCGCCGTTCTCGACGTCAAAAAAATGGGGAAAATGGGCTGCAGGGCTGTAGATGTCAACGAAGTCTTCTCCGACATTTATTGCCTGCCTCGAATTCGCGCTGATAGGGGAAGAAGAGCAGGATATCGAGATCGCCTGCAACGCCAGACGGAGACTTTAGGCTTGAAACCCACTAACAGTGCTAGGTTGTCTATGGGAGGAATGCCGAACATTGCCTGCTGATGAAGCACTCGGACTTGGCTATGCTGTACTCGAGAAAGCAGCCATATATGCACAAGAGGGCGTCTTCTTCGCCACTACATATTTGGGAATACAAGTGTGTATACAAGCGTCTCCTCCTGTGTTAATCGCTCTACCCGTGATTCTAAGTGGCTTTGTTCGAGGCCCTGTCTAAGGGTTTTTGTAGGTGTAATCCTCAGCTCTCTTGAAATCAAGCAGTACACCAGGTAGTGGTGGCGGTCATCTCGCTCATCTCCTTACAAGCTTCACGTTGATAGAGGATGGGGGTTAGGCTGAAGACACTCCATTCAACCCGTGACTTCTGCTACGATGGCTCTATTGCTCTGAAAGTCCTACATCACTAATTTGGTTGATTGTATGTGCACTCCAGCATATAATCTCAGTCTTTATCCAGTCCCATCCCATCCATCAGCAACGTCTACATCCTGGTCTTTACCCAAAGAAAGCGCGTCGCCTTACAATGTCAGATGACTGATCAAGGCACGACAGTGGACTCATCGATTGATTACCTCTGGTACTTTAGAAACGACAGGCTTTGAGATATCTTGAATGATGCAGTCAAAGAATCGAAGGACGCATAGAGAAAGGCTCGAACTTACTTTATCTTTGAGCACACCCACCTTTACCAGTGCACCCAATGCGATTGTTGAGTCCAAAGGACATTAGTGCTAGATTACGTCAGGTCGGAAAGCTCAGATGCACCTTCCAAATACTTCAGTTCGCTGCTTCATAAGGCACGCTAGTCCTTTTAGACGCCGGCGCGTCGCCATGGAAGCCTGCAATCAGTCTCCTCCTCACTTCACTTGAAAGCATCCATCTTCCTGGGGAAGTATTTATCACTCAGGCTCTGTGCCGCCAACTTAGTCAGTCGACACCACCGGGCACTCTGCGAATCTCCCCAGTCGGTTAAGCATTGTGTCGTCCATAATCTTGCTGCACCAGAACCATGGACACCACTCTTAGCAAGCAGCTAACCTGTCGACAATGGAAGCTCAACCCGGTCGGCTGTCTTGTTGGGACCGTCGATTGCCCGTACACTCATGTAGATACTGGTGTTATGAGCCCGCCGTCCTCAGTTACTTGCTGGGCGTGGAAGCACGGTAATTGCAAGTACTATCATGATGGCTGCCTCTTCGCTCATAGCAACACCGGCATCCTCCAAACCTCCCCGTTCTCTGCTAGACGTAAGTCATCCCACCCTCTCTTTGACTGGGAAACATGCATACGCTGAGCCATCTCGAAGACCGTCCTTTGCGTAACAACGAACGCGCGATTGCGAAAGCAGCAGCCCTTGCTGGCTTCGACTGCTCAGATATCGACCGTTTGATGACCTTGGTCAACGCAGTCCTCGAAGCAGACGCCGGTACTAAGTATCCGGATTACTATCGCGGAGCATCGAAGTCCCAGTCAAGCTTTCCACCGGCCCGCTTTCGACACCGCAAGAATGTTCTCCAGTCCTATCGTGACGCGGACAATCCTGTAGTCCCAGCATTCAGTTTCACTCCTGACCAGATCCTGAATGGCATGCGTCAATTCGGCCCTGGTGGTGACTTCATGGGGTTCATGGGTTCCCACCTTGTAGAAACCACCAAAAGCCAGACCATCAACGTCTACAACAAACGCAATTCCAATGGCAGGTATCGGCCTCGACCAGCCAAGAAGCTGAGAACATCTAACACGCAGCTTACCGCGACTACTGATAAAGTCACGATCGACCTAACACAGGATGATCATGCTCTGGGGGACTCGTCCATGGTTGACGAGTCCCAAGCAGCCGAGGATACGTACACACATCCTTCACGTCGTGGCATGGTGCCTGGCACTAGTCGAGACAAGCCTGCCAAAGCGTCTCAGAGCGCGAGTCAATTCCGCGCAGAAACTCACGAGAAGGTTATGCGTGCCCAGACGACCAACGCTCTTACTATAATCACAAATATCCTGTCGACCCAGCTAGACCAGCTGGCTCGTGCTCGAGAGTCCCTAAAGGTTCGCTGGGATCAAGATTGTCATCTCCAGGTCCAGTCTGTGACCGATGATCTCGCCGCCCTCAATAGGTGCTTCGGCCAGATGGAAGATGCAGGCAGAGACTCTCTCAATATCGTGCAAGGTCGACTACTGAGGTAGGGGGATGGCTAGACAGGGTAAGTAAGGCACATAGTCAGAAACCGACTACGAAGTATCGCTAACGCTCGCTTCAGGTATTTGTATTGCTCGATGATGCTCCGTGTAAGAGCTACAAGGATTTCGAATGGGCTAATTCGCTGGGCATGTCTTTAGAATGTGGATGTATGCACGATATGATGTTCATCGATGGTTATGTGTCTTCCGGTTCGGATGATACTTGCAGAGATGTCGAATTTGGGAGAGAACACAACCCACTCAGCTTCTTTGCTGACTGCTTAGCCTCTATAGTTTGTAGCAATTCAGTGCTGTCTGTACGAGAGTGTACCTCAAACCTACAACCCCGCTGGCCGTGAGCTCTAGCGCTCAATGTTAGTCTGCAGTTCCGGCCTGTCAGACCTAGCACTACATCAGAGTTACACAGGCGAGGATCGTTCTACGAAAGAGATCCCATCCACGTTTCAGACTATAGAGTTGGCAAATTTTCCAATCGCCTCTATCATGATCTCCGGAGCCTCAATGCAGTGCCAATGGCCCATCTTTTCAACTACCTTGAACTGCTTCCTCTCCGACCCAATGCGTTTGTTGATCTCCTCACACCAAGCCAGTGGCGCACTCTTGTCCTCCTCTCCAGCAATGATCAAGGTAGGACAATTGATGCTGGCATAACTGGGGACTTTGGCATCTCTGATCACCTTGCACATCGACTGGTAGCCCTTGGGGTTCTGCGAGAGAAGCAACTGTCTTATGAACGCTTGCTGCAGCGGCGTAGCACGTGAGCCTGTGCCTCCCATGGGGACCGTGTCTGCCATGGCCTCCATTCCCTCTATGATGCCCACATTAGCGAAGCAAAGATTTGGCAGGGCTGACCTCTCAGGCGGTTGCTCACTCTCTTCAATGGTCTTCACTCGCGCCTCGAAAAGCTTAGCCACATCCTCACTGGGCAGTACCGGACCCAGCATCACCGCCGCTAAGATTCTATCCTTCTCCGTAGCCGCCAAATGTGCCGCTACCACTCCAGCAAAGCTATGCCCCACAAACACCGCCTTCTCGATCTTCAACGCATCGAGCACATCGATCACGTCTTGAGCGACGGTCTCGATCGATTGGGGTCCTTTAGCGAGGTCAGAGAGACCGCAGCTGATGGCATCGTACGTTATACAGCGGAGGTTGTAGGGGGCTGCGGCTAGGGTGGGGACAATGACTTGGTGGTAACTGTGCGTTGAGCCCAGACCGTGGTGAAGAATGAGAGTGGCTATGGAGGAGTTGGGGGAGGAGGCTTGGGTGATTTTGTAAAAGATGCGGCCGCTGGGTATGGAAAGGAATGGCATTGTGGGATATGGGCTTGCTTTGGACTATGACTCAAGTCATATCGTTCCCCGCCATTACATTAAGCAACCAAGCAAGCCAGGAGTATCATGGAGGGTCTTGGGTCGTTATCGATAAGGGTTTTCAGGCTTGGCGTATGATGCTTGGTATAACTCCAGGCCTCAGAATTAACAGTCAGTCCTCTCAGGATTAGACAAGGTACGACCATTGAACTCTACCAACGATGGCTCCCGCTTCAACAGTCGTCGTATGTCAGAGCAACCATTTCCCTTGACCAAGTGAACTTACTGACTTATCTCACAGGCGAAGATCAAGGTCCAGCTGAAGCTGGCTATCAGTAGGCTACGAATGGTACAACAGAAAGATACCGCTATAGCCAAACAGCAAAGGCGGGTAATGGCTCAGCTGCTCGAAGTCCGTGCCATTCCGGAACGATTGCTGGCTCATGGAAGCTTATCTGATGCAGCAAGGAAAAGACGAGTCAGCACGGATCCGCGTGGAGAACATTATCCGCTCCGATATCGACACCGAGCTTCTCGAGATTCTGGAGCTCTACTGTGAGCTACTTCTTGCCAGAACAGGGCTTCTAGAAGCCAAAGAATGCGATCCCGGTCTCGAAGAGGCAGTCAAATCTATCATCCATGCAGCCCCTCGTACCGACATCAAAGAGCTTCAGCAGACAAGACAGCTCCTGGTAGAGAAGTACGGGAAAGATTTCGCGCTGCAAGCAATGGAAAACAGCGACGGAAAAGTAGCAGAAAGAGTAGTCAAGAAGCTGAGAGTAGAGCCACCGGACCCTGAGCTTGTGACTATGTATCTGAAGGAAATTGCCCGCGCATACGGCGTCAAATGGCCAAAAGGAGAACAGACCCCGGACGGGCAAAGCGACAACGACGATGATGACGAGCCAGGCAGTGGCCAGGCAGTCAAAAACTTGGAGGAGCCACTGACGACAGAAGCACTAAGTAAAGCAACACCACCTCGAGACATTGGCCCCAAGTCTCCCGTAAGCGTGGCGCCGCCAAGTCCAAGTACAGACAATATCAGCCCTCGCATCAAGCTACCAAATCCTCCAGACCTAAAGCCGTCTGCTAAGATGACGGGACTGAAGAAACAGACGCCAAGTACGCAAACGGAGAGCAACTCCAAAGGTTCTGATGCTGGAAGTAAAAAGGATGTCGTGGGCGGGAAGATCCCGGACGTCGATGAGTTGGCTAAACGATTCGCGGCCTTGAAGAAGTAATGCACAAACCTTCAAGAAACTTTTGTCTCTCAGCATCTACAGACGCAGCACCGCTGCCCTGAGTGGGAAGTAGGATTGACGTCTAAGATCCTACTTGACCGAGATCCTGATAGGCGCGACTTTCCTGTAGTCGGCGAAGCTTCCAATGGTGCCATATACAGAGTAGCCTTGTCAACACTAAGAATGCTCAAGCCTAGCCACGGAGCTGAAGGTGTAAGGCTGACTTCAGTGCAGGGTCTAGCTGGCTATGGCACGCCCTGGGATCTCGCATCGACATGCTCTCAACATAATTGAGTGGGATTATGAGCCGTCTGAGGGCAGAACGGGAAACAAAACCGGCCGTAAGTTCTTGATGGTAGCAGGTGCTCTCAGCACGCATTCTATAGGTGCGCCTGATCCAGTTTTGTGTGGTATAGAAGCCTATTCCCAGTCACAGACTGAATTGAGTATGCAGCTGCCTTTTGCTCTTTGGACGCTTTATGAGACGTATGAGATTGCTCAGTCCACGCGAGGCCCTTAAGGATCTGTTAAGACTTTGCACTTCGGCGTGCCTTTCCTTGCCAGTGAAGGCCTTCGCTGAGTATACCATCAAGCTGAACCATAATCATTTCGAGGATACTTCCTCTTGAACCATGACAATCAGTTTGTGATCTCTTCGATCCAGTACAACTCAAAGAGTCCATCAATGTTCTGTCCTCCAACAACATAGTTTGTGCTCGCTCAAGTACGGAAGCCTCGCTGCAGATTGTTTACATTTGTCTGCTTATCGATCGTTTTCTTTCCTGAATCCTACTCGCTCAGCTCTCGCGCGCGACCGATCTACACAAAGTACCCGAGAGATTTCTGCGGCAATCGCTGAGACCTGGCAGTCATCGTTAACAATTATCAAAACCCTACTGTCTCCTGTCTGCTGAAAGCCTTGTCATCCGAACCCTGGCACTTCAAACGAAGTGAACTGAATCAAGTCTCATCTAGCGCCACACACCATACATTTTCGAAGACATTCTTCATCAGTCCGAACCTGGAGCTCTCACCAGAATCATCCGAACACTCAATCAGATAGATTTCAATACGGTAGCCAGGAAGTTCTTGCTGCCTTAGATCCTACCTTGTCAGATACTATCAACAGCTGAGGAACCCTACGCTTGACAGTAAGCTCACTCGGTCTCATTCCGAATCTTCGACTTCCAAGTGAAGTGAAGTTGCTCACTCTTCCTTGACCCTAGCGCCATTACTTCTTTACAACCACGATCACAACTTCAACATTTCATCTACAATCATCCAGCACATCTTCTTCGTTCTTACACACCAGCAGAAACCCAAACCTCTACCTTCAAACAAACAGGGAACTATCTACACCCGTTTCAAATCCAATATCACCGAACAGTAAGTGCCTCACTCCACATTCCAGCTCCACCGAGACTCATCCATCGCCACCAGAATCATCATGTCCGACAAAGCGACCCCGAAGGGTGCCAAAGCAGCTACTGGCAAATGGACCGATGCCGAGAAGGTACATCATCCCTTCCTCTTTCCATCCTGACCACCATCGGCAACAACTCCCAACCCTTCACATCCCCTCCTGACCTCCCAAACAAACTACTGATGAATCTGCCACTAATACCACGCCCCAGCTCGCGCTCTTCATGTCCATCATCCAAGCCTCCGGCCCTACAGTCAACGTGAGTTCCCTGGCGCCCCCCACCCCCACCTATCCTTTCCCTCCCTCCTTTCCCTCCCCCGACCCCTCTCGCCCACCCCCCTCATCTCCAAACTAAACCCCCCTCCAGTGGGCAAACGTCAACCTCCCCGCCGGCCGCTCCAAAATGGCCTGCTGGCACGTCTACAACGCCGCCCTGAAAGAAGCCTCCAGCGTCCCCCTCGCCAACGGCGACGCCACCCCCACCAAGAAGCGCGCCAAGAAATCCACCACCTCCCCCACTACCACCACCGCTGGAAAGCGTAAGCGCGCCCCGGCTGGCAAGAAAGGTGCCACTACGGAGGGGGGGATTTCGGATGGGGATGAGCAGGAGGTGGTGGGGAAGAAGATTAAGAAGGAGGAGGATGTGGAAGAGGGGGAGGGGGAGGAGGAGGAGGAGGAGGAGGAGGGAGAGGTGGAGGTTAAGGCTGAGGTGGAAGGGATTTGACTTGAGGGTGGGGGTGTTTTTGTGGCGGATTGGAGGGGGTGGATGGGGAGGGGGGGGTTCGTGGGGTGGTAGGGTCGTGCTGATGGTTTCTGAGATTGTGGACGGGGGTAGAGAAGCGGAAATAGGTTTATGATGGTGTCAATGAGACTGATTGAAAGTGATTGAGCGAGGACGGTATTGAGACTTGAATATAATGCCAATGTATGATATGGGAGTATTGTCAAGGCCCTTTAAAGATATATGCATGCATTTGCTAAGTCGACGACTCTTACCATGGTGTATTTCGAACCTCTGTGCTATTATCCTCCTCCAACACGCCTACCAACCCCTACATCCTCTTACACATCCCTCTACATCTCCCCACCCCCCTCGTCCCCCCGCCCCCCATCCTCATCCAACCCTGCCGCTTCCCCCGCCAAACCCCCCACCCCCCCATCCTCCCCCCACCTCCTCCTCACCCACCCACAGCCCTGCTCCCGTCCATCCTTCACAAACTCCACCGTCGGGAAATAGTGCTCACATTTCTTCATCGTCGCCACCCACGGCACATTATCGAACGTCACCACCCTCAGCCTAAAATACGTATTATCCTCCACCTTCGTCACCTCACACAAAAACTCCGTCAGCGTGGGCGTTGGCACATCGTTGACCGCGGTGATGAAGTTCGTGGGCGCGAGGCCGTACTGGTAAGACGGCGAGCCGCGTGTGCGGGCGGAGACGTAGACCTCGGAGTGGAGCTTCGAGATCTGCTGGCGCACGGCGTGGTGCGGGCGGTGCAGGACGGCGCCGCAGAAGATGACGGCGCGGGAGGTTTCGAGGTCAGCGGTCGGGATGGTGGGTACGGTGAGGGCTACTTCGGTGCCGTTGCGGACGACGAGCGCGGTCAGGGCGTCGAGGTCGTACATGATGTCGAGCTCGGAGACGCGGGTGATGAGGTGGTCGTTGAGCGTCAGGAGGATGTCGCCCTCGCGCAGCGTCTGGCCGTCGGGGCCGGGCGTGGGCGGGCAGTCGATCTTGCGGATCATGAAGAGTTGGTGGCGGGAGGGGTTGGCGGCGGCGACGCGGGAGATCCAGGCTTCGGAGACGCCCATGATGCGCGCTTGGGACATTTGCACGGTGTTGGTTTCGATGTTGAGGATGCGCAGTTGGGGGGTGATGTCGTTGCGGATTTGGGAGATGATGGGGAGGAGGGTCGGGGCGGAGAGACCGAGGTGGTATTCGACGTCTTTTTGGGAGGAGTGGGAACGCTCGCCGAGGTAGTTGAGCCAGAGGGCTTCGACGGTGCCGTCTTCGGCGATGAGCACACCGCTGCCGCATTGGCCACTCAGGCCTGTGTCGACGGTGATGGCGTCTAGGTTGATGGCTCGGTAGCGAGGTGCAGCAGGATTAGAAGGAATGGCCACGGTAGTGATGTCTGTGACGGTTGTTGGTGTCAAGACGGCTCTATAATTCTGATTGAAACCTAGGAAGATGGTCGAGGCACCCTGCTTTATTGGCTTAGTAGCTAATTTTGCGGTCTTGACTGGTGCATCGACCAGAGACGGGTCGTACTGGATGATGGTATAGTTGGCCAGAGGGTGCATGAACCGGACCTTGCCCTCAACGATGATGGAATCCGCAATAGTGATTGACAGATCGCACAAGTCGTAGGGCACTATTGACCTTGATACAACGACCAGGCCTTTCTCCGCATCTATCACAAGTCCAAAGCCAACCTTCTTGGTACGTGGGAAACCATCTAGCTTTAGGGGCATCGTGCAGGAGACACGTACAAAACTTCTGATGGCGTCAGCCGCTGCAGGATGTGCAACGGCATCGAGCTTGATGAAGTCTGCCCTGCACGGTTTTGGTGGAACTGCAGGTATCGGATCTGCCAGGTCCGTAAAGTCCCATATACCCGTGGCATCGTTGCGGACAGCCATGCGCATTTTCTTGGCCCAGTGGCGATCCACATAGATGATGCTGGTGCTCAGTGTGTGAAGATCTCTCAGATGCTTGTAGGTCACCACTACACGTGATCTGTCTGGGATGCCTTTTACGATCTCGATGAAAGTGTCCAGATCCGGCGTTTTCTTGTGGTCGATCGAGTCCAGAATCCAGCCTGAATCACTGCTTTCAAATCGGAATGAGCCCGCAGCTTCGCAGATGAAGACACCTCTACAGGCAATAGCATAGAGGCGAGCTTGTTGATAGGAAAGGTTATGGAACGATCCACCGCCCACAGTAACAAAACGATCAGGCGTAATATCATGAAGGTTCCCTACTTCCATGTCGACTTCGACATCTCTGCCGCCTCGTTGGACAAGGATCTTAACCTTCTGCCCAACACTGGAATCCAGTATGGAATCCAAGCGAATGAATTGAGTAAGCAGCTCGCCGTTGACTTTGATAAGAACGTCGCCTTCTTCAAGCTTCTTATCCGCTGGTCCTTCGGGTAGGATAATCTCAGCCACGAGCATTCCAGTTTCTTTAGGGAATCCTTGTCGTATCATGTTCTCGCATTCGGGGGTTAGGCCTAACCTTCTGCACTCGTCGAATGGCTTGATCATCCATTGAGTCTGTATGGTCCCTCGTTCTATGGGTACACCCTTTCTTAAGCATTCCAGAGCTCTTAATGGCCGATTTAGGGGCAAGAAGTAATCTGTAGCAGCACTGTCGGTCCGACCGCCTGCCTGTAATGCCACTGCAAAGCCGTCTACATTGACAACGGGACTACCAGAACTACCTCCACTTGCAGCTGCCGCGGCTTGTATATAATTGGTATTGAAGTCGCTGTAGCCCTCTCCGTATTCTGGGGCATTTCTATCCAGCCTACTGATGACCCCAGACAGTATGCTTAGTTTTTCACCAGCGTCGTTGCCTACTACCCGTATTTCAGCCCCCACTTTTGCAAGATCCGGGCGCAGGATTAACTCTGTGAGTGGCATATATTTGATAGCTTTAGGATCGAACCGTAGAATACCGAAATCGTGAACGGGATCGCGATATACGGGATAGACATCACACTTCAGTGGAGCGTCAGTATCGTGAACTTTGGATAAAGACTCTTGAACATAACCTACCTCTTCATGATTGTCAAATATACAGTATCCCCAGAATGGACCAGGTCCCACGACATGCCGATTTGTCAAGATGTACCCTTTCTCAGCATCCACGACGAATCCTGTGGCCTCGCTCGAAGTCGCCGCGTCCGTGTCGAAGGAACAAGTCTGGCAAAAGTGTATCGAAACCACGTTCCTCACAACTTTCTCTATCGTAGCCTGCCACTCCGGTGTTTCTGCTGTCGCAGTCACTGGGAGCATTGGGCTGCCGTCGCCGTCGCTTTCCATGCCGTTGACAGGAGTGTCGTCAGGTTTCCACTGTCCGTCGGGCGTTCCGTAGATGTCAGGTTTGAATTGCTTTGTTGGGCGGTCGACGATGTTGACAGGACTCGTCTTGCGCTTTCGTAGATCGCCATTGCGCTCCATTATAGAGGTGGTAGATATAGGACGCCGGGACTGGTGTCGCTCTAGTGACAGGCGCTTTGTGATGGGAAAAGAGGTGACGCTGTATGACAGGCTTAAAGACAGTGTCGTATTAGAATTGCTTGGAGCAATAGAGCTGTTGTGCAGTGACCGAAGGGTTGGTGACGGAGCGCTTGAGCAAGAAAAGAGCCTTGCTGGTAACCTACCTTTGACTCTTACAAAGTAATTGGAATCTGCTGCAAGGTTTCTGCAGCTATGAAGAGACACGCCCCTGAGTCGGGCGACTGCATGCATTCAAAAAGAATGCTATGACCCCAAAGGTATCACACTCCGCGTTCTCTTGATGGCATCGCCTTCACGACCTCAGCCCTTCCCAGAAAGGCTATCTAAGCGAGATATAAGGCCTGAAGGAAAAGGAGGTCTTTCACACTTCATTATAGCTCGCAAAATTTATCAGCAGCTTCACTTTCCCCGTTCCCTGTCTTGGGTAGGAAGACTGCCATCTTGAATATTTCTCTCATGAGGCCGCTACTCGAAGATGATAGAGTGATGGCAACTCCACAAGTTTCACGCAAGACATAATTGTTCGCAACGACTGGAGTCGTAACTCATCATACTATTAGTACATCTAAGTAAGATATTCTTTCCTATTGTACAAATGCCTGGTAAAGATAGAGCGGAAAGGAATGCTCCATACGAAACATGGTAGAGTAGCTCCTTGACGAATGCTTAGACGCTTTCCTCAAACTCCACGCTGATTTAAATCATCATCAGAATACTCAAAGGTCGTTATGTTCGAGGATGGTGGTGAGAATGGTAGCCAGACGCAGGACTAGGACAGAAATCAAAGATAAACCGGCGAAACCACCGGTGGACGTCAACAGTCAACGCGGCGGACGTTAATCCCATGTCAGAATGCCTGGCCTCCATCGTCGTACCCTCTGCCGAGACTGATCCATTGCTGTCGCTGCCATCGTGCGATCCACGGATGAGACTGAGCCATCCTTGCCTCAGAGCCCAAAACAACTTAAGCACCATTCTTAGCTCCAAGCATTTTTTGTCTCACAACTCCTAGCCCTCTCATGCACTCTTGATGCCTTTCCCAACTAACGTCCCAGTGCTGTCTGACCCTGAAATCTTCTTGAACGCCTTGCATGTATTGCTTGTACCCATTGTCACCGACCGAGCTCATCCAATCTCCGCTGAGTGTACCGACATTACTTTGTCTCTCAGTATAATGAGCTAGCATTCTTGAATTATACGTATTCCACTCGAACATGTAACTACGCATCTGCGCCAGATAGCGCTCCCAGGACGTCTGGGTAAGAGTGGTTGGCACCAGAGGCGGTTTTGGCGGACCTGGTATCTCGAGAGGTTTGGACGGCGGATCGCTCGGGAGCTTGAGAGACGGTTTGGACTCGAACGGTAGCGCCGTGTTCAGGTCTTTAAGGTCCTTGAGACCCTCTGCATTAGGCGCGAACGGTGCCACGTTTTTGAGATCGCCAAGATTGAGGTCTTGCGGCTCATTGCTCGCCTGATCATCTGGCCGTGGCAGTACTGGAGGACCGGGTCGACGGCCGTTCTCGGTCACTGTCCGGTCGGATTGCGCCGATGATCGATGTTCACCACCAGATTGGCCAGATGGCGGGGTGAGCATTGGATCGATGTCCATAGCACTTTCGTTATCGCTTGTCCGACTACTTAAGCTCTCGACACTGGCAGCTTCCGGATCTTCAGTATGTTCATCGGCCAACCCCGAAACGCTCGCCATCTGTGGTCGTTTACTTGGGATCTTAGAGTATTTGCGCGGCGTCTTTGCTCTCTTACGGTTCGCGCCTTTGACAGGCGAACCAGAAGCTGAAGGAGGGTACTCCCAAGTCGCAGGCTTGAAGTGCTGCGCCCAATCTTCTTTCGAAGTGCTCAAAGGATCGAGTCGAGAAGCAGGAGCTGTAGACGAATCGGTCGTTGTGGTCTCGTTCTTTGACAATTGTGCACCGCTAGTAGGGGCACTCATCGAGGAAGCCTGCTCTTGGCGTGGAGGCGGTGGTGGAGGTACAGGTCGGCTGTCGGTGGGCGAAGCCCTGGAGCTTGGAGCGAAGTCGCCTTTCCCACTAGTGAACGAACCTTTCCAACGGCCTGAGGAGAACTTTGTATTTATTGACTCTGAGCTGTGACTCCTAAGTGGAGGCGCTCGAGGTAAAGGTTCGTTCGGGTCACCACTAGGAAAAGAGAAGCTATTATCGGAAGTCATATTAGCATCATTATGAAATGGATGGTTAGCAAAGCTAACAGCGGGGAACGAGGGACGTGTGGCCTCCTCGGAGGCCTCAGCTGTACCCTTCTTCGAGGGTGAGAAGCCGGAGGGGATCAGAGATGAGGGGATAGCCCAATACGGTGGACGTTCCGAAGAAGTCCGTGGCTGTTTGGGGGACATAAACGGCCATTGCTCTGCCCATTTATGCGATGACGGGGTAGAAGGAGATGGGGAATACCCAGAAGGTTCATACATGGGGCCGTGATCCGTCTGACCACTTGTACCAGGCCTGGGGTCCGCTCTTGACTCGTAGACGTTCTTTGGCGTCCCATATTGCTCATTCCAGCTCTTTGGTCGATGCAGCGGGTGCTGTGATTTATTCTGTTCTGTTTCAGTCTGTTCAGCCAACGAAGGTCGTCGAATTGAGTCACTGCGTAAGGACTCGCGCTTCATGCGATGCTGTAAGAATCCCTCAGGCTGGTCCGAGTTGAACGATTCAGTTGCTTGTGGCTTTCTAGGACCATCTGTCCAGCTATTACGAAGCCCCACATAGCTCGGCTGCGCTGCCGCTCCACCATGAGCGTGATCGACCTTTACGGTTGGTTTCAGTGTTGGTTTCGGCTGTGCTGTTGCAGGGTTACGCGGAGGATCCCTTCGTGTACCGAAGGCACGTTGGGGTGTACTGCTCTCGTCCGAAGATGAAGTGGAAGAGATCGACGGTGACGGAGGCACTTGCTTTGGTTTCCGCATTTTCGGGCTTGCAGAATGGTGCTGCCGATGAGGCGTTGACGAGTGCGCACTGGGTTGAAGAGTGTCCGACGGGCTAGCATCTTTTTCATACCACTCAGCCGATTTTCTTCTTTCTTGACCATTCGCCGTTCCACCTAGACCGTTGCTCCAAAAATTTGTCTTCTCACCTCCTGTGGTCGCATACGGAGTGCTGATACGGTCGCTGTTATTGAGAGTGTCTTCGCCTTCGAACTGTGATCTGAAGGCTCGGTATGGGTCAGCATTCCTTTGTCCGGGCTGTGGTGGGGGTGCGTATTGTGGACTCATTCGATGTGTACGATCCGGTCTAACATGCGCGTAGGCTGACTTATTTTGGGCTGGGGGCACTTCTCCGCTGGGAGCATGAGTAGGCTTTTTTGGTACTCGTGTGGTATTTGCTCGCGTCATGCGCGGCAGGGATTGTGCTTCCTGTTGAAATTGCTCCCACCCAGGGGCCGTCCGCCTTAAAGGAGGGTTTTCGGGGACTCCATTCGCATTAGACCGCGGTTGAAATGTCGTCCGTGTCGGTCGAGGAGGTACTTTTCTGGTTGGCAGCGGTCCTTGCCCATGCCTCATCTGCTCCCATGCCTTGAAGGCGTTTGCCTTTGTCTGCGCATCATCTCCTTCTGTGTTAGGCCGTGACTTTGACGCCTCAGCGTTTGTATATTGCGTATATCGGTTCGTGCCTGTTGGCGGAGGAGGGAAGTTGGTCTTCGTGGCAGTGGGTGGAGGGGGCCGTGGAGGAGGTTGGGGGTAGTTTGTAGCAGGAGACCTTGGGGGCATGTTTGGTCGGGTGGGCGAGGCGTAGCTGTAAAACAAGCCTGAGCGGATTCGGTCTGCATCGTATCTGGCACGCTGTGCGGGGTCTGTGAGGATTTCGTTGGCAGATTGTATGGCTTGGAACTTTGAGTTGAACTCGAGCTCCCTTCCAGGGTTGCGATCAGGGTGATACTTGAGTGCTGCGATCGCCACTTGTCAGTCCTTTGTGTTCGCAAATGGCATAGGAGAGCAACTACCAAGTTTCTTGAATTGCTTCTTAACCTCTTCCCCCGTCGCCGCTGGTTGTAACTCGAGATCCGCATAGTAATCGCGACGGGGGTCGGCCTTCACCATCCTCAAGGCAAGCCACTGGCGGTAGATGAAGGAGCTGAGATGCGGTTTGTACGGACGGTGGTTTACGTAGCTGAAGTCATGATGTATTTCTTACGGGCCAGCTCGAGGGTCTGAGGCCGTTCCTTTTTGGCTGTGCAGGTTCCCGAGAGCGTGCTGTTGTCCGCTATGCATGGAACCGTGCTGTGGGGTGAAGCGTTTGGCGACCAGATGTCAAGACGTGAAGAAGCCCAGCAACCGATAGTAAGAGCTGTTCAGTGCACAAACCGGTGACACCCCCACAGAGATCGAGTGGATACACTGGTAGATACTTGCCGTACGTGCGGCTAGTTCAGTGTTATAACAACCGGTCAAGCCAGCGGTGTTGTGACTTGCGGTTGCCTTGCACTAGTGTCAATACATGTACATAGCAGTCAATGAAATCTGGAGCGTGTGTCACAAAAATTGAGTGAGGAGCAAGGTCACGAGAGAAGGCTGAGGTAGATAGCGATAGGGAGTCCAGGGTAAGAATGAATGACCAAAAGCATCGAGGTCAGGCAGTGCCACAGTGTGATGGACGTCAGTGGCTGGTATTTGATTGGTGCCATGGAGGTCATGCAAGCTGAACTGTCAATTTGCTCATTGGCTGCCCGACTATCGAGCTTCAGAACGATCATCGAAATTGTTGCGCAGAGGTTTACTCCCTACGATTCATGACAAAGGCTATTCTATGCAATTACGTTGTTAGCTTGATGCTCTTTTGCAAGCTCCGTCGAGCCCCCGTTCAGCTTGCTTCCCCCATGAAGAATATCTGCCAGAACACTTGCTGTATCTCGGAGAAATTTATCAACCTCTTCTACCGTACCAACTGTGACCCGAAGGCAACCTTCGCATCCCCACTCCTTTCCTCGGAATCTGACGACCACCCCTCGCGTTTCCGCCAGGCGCTCATACAAGGCCAGAGCGACTTCATTGTTAGGTTTGCCGCCACTGCTCCTTGGTCGATCCAAGATCTCTACGAGCAGAAAATTGGAGTCCGTCCCACCTAGAAACCGGCCGATGCCCGGGATGTCTGGTAAATCGCGTATTATCCTATCTCTCTGTCGTATGATCTTCTCTCTGTTAGACTGCATGACTGCAAGATTTCTCGGCTGTAATGCGGAACTCGCGAGCGCGCTGGTCGGGCTGGAGATGTTGTAGGGCGCCTTCATACTGTTGAGTAGGCGAGCAATTTCAGGTGACGTGAAAGCCGCTCCTAGTCTGATACCGGCAAGGCCAAAGGCTTTGCTCAGCGTCTGCACCACGACTAAATTAGGCCATTCGGTGACCCATTCGGCAAAGCTTGAGCCTTTGGGAGCAAAGTCAATGTAGGCTTCGTCCACGACGACAACGCCATTCCACGTTGGATGTTCAAGTAGTCGTTGAATATCCCCCTTTCTGATTAATTTCGCAGTGGGGTTGCCAGGCGAGCAGATGTAGACTATTTTGATCGATGGCATCGAGGAGAGAGCTTGACCAATGGCATCCGGGTCCAAAGAGAATCCATCCTTTGCCTTCAGAGGCACTTTGACAATCTCGACATCGTTGACTTGGGCGCTCACCGCGTACATCCCATATGTGGGAGGACATGTAAGGATCTGATCTCGGCCAGGAACGCAGAAGCAACGAAGAAGAGCATCGATAGCTTCGTCCGAGCCCACACCAACAAAGAGATGATTGGGCGTCAGTGACTTGGTTGTATGTGTTTTGGTGTTGCGGAGGTTGCATAGCATTTGCTTCAGCTCAATCTGATGCCTATGGGATGAGCGGAAGCCCACCAACGGTGAGAGCTAGCGGCAACCTACGGATCAGGATATCTGTGCAAGCCGAGAAGGTCTAGTTCGGTATCTCGGGAACCAGCATGGCCGTTTACTGCCTGGCTTTCGAACCTGCCATGGCGGTCAAGGTCTAAGCCAGGTCCGTAGGCATTTTCGTTGGCGTCGAGCAGAATGTTGGTGCCGTCGTCTTTGTAATCGCTATACCATCGGTAAGCAAGAAATACTGGTGGGAGTGGTCATAGTCACTCTCGAGCGCATCTATATGGTTGTAAGGCAAGGATGTTCGGTCTCGCGCAAGTTGACAAGTCAAATGGTGACTTCATTATCGCTTGACAAGTTGAGCCTATCTGTATCTGGCATCCAAGTGGCAGCTTGCTTCGGCGGCTGTTTTGGCAATCTGAGCACTACTTCTAAGAATTTGTGGATACTTTAAGGTTGGGGGAAGGGCTGCCGCAAACCATGGTGTCTAGAATTGACTCAGCGAGCTAAGCCGCGGATACGGCGCTCCGCGCCGACAGCACCACCAAGTCAATCCACCTTGTCACAAGAAATGAGTCAGTCGTCAACTTGATCAGAAATCCTCGGTAGCGCCGTAGCAGCTGGTAAAATCTTTTGAGCGTTCAGATGGTCCCAAACAGGGTCCATTGTGCTGATTTCTGGCCTGGCTTTATCGAAGCGGGCTGGCGTTGGACACGAGGGCGAGAGTTTAGCTACTGCACGACGGATATCGGGGGTTTTGCATGCGCCATCGAAGAGCAGCGCATGCAAGGTGTCCGCCAGGGCCGTGGGGAGCTCGTTCGCAAGTCGCTTGGCCTGCTTTCTGCATCCAGTCATTGATAGATGACGGTCATGGCCGCGGTGTAAAGGCGCCAGAAGAATTGTCCGTATAGGTATCATACGAGGCGTTTGAAGAGCGGTCAGTCGACCAGACGATGTCAGCATCTACCAAGAGGCTTGAGACTTGGGGCGAGATGTTTGGGCAGAGCTGAGAGGAGGCGGATGAGGAAGGCGGCCATAGGCGCTAGTGATCATAGCTTCCGCCGCAAACCCTGTTTCCTGCATGGCACAGCTGCAGTCCCAGACCACCTAGAGCCATCTGTCCAATCGTCTTCCTTCCACCTACGTCCACTTCCGACGACTCGCTCCCAGCCAGCATTCTATCATCGAAGCTAGCTTCTCACCACGCTCGTGCTCGACATGGCCCACCACAGCTACATCCAGCCCGCCGGTCCTCTATTCCAGAACCCCGGTAGTCATGCACCTCAAATCCCTCTTCAGCAGTCCCACCCCGACTTGAACAAGCAATATTACGCGAACCATGCTCCCTATTCACACGCTCCTGCTCCTTCTTCAACTTTCATTCAGCCACATCCCTCGCCTGACCCTCACCTGCAATCAAGGCAGGCGCCAATCCAGCAACATGTACCCAATCACCCCCTCGCTCGAGCCTCCTCTGCTTTCATGCCACCTCCCCAACGGCCAAACAACCTGTGGCCACGAGAGCTGAGCGAGGAACAGCGCCAGATACAAGACCAGTATATCCAGAATGGTAAGTCTGCTAGCCTTGCGAGAATGCTTGAGCGGCTTCGGAGCAGATGTTGACATCTCTTAGCTTCAGCGACCCCGATCAACTCGTATTACGCTCAACAACCAGCAGCAACAGCAGCTGCTTCAATAGCGCCCATTACGTCCTTCACTCCATCAATATACTCGCAACCTACCCACTACCCGCGCCAGCATACGCAGAGCCCCGCTACCACCTCCCAGCGTACGCCTTCAATGACTGCCGCCAGCCTTCCAGTAGCAGCACCTACACCTGCAGCTCAGCCTCCCTCTGCAGTCACGGCTCCAGCTTCCGAACCTGCTACTCTTCAACCTGCGAAACCCATCCCCGCACAAGCTCCGAACCCGCAGCCTCCACAAAGCAACACCATTCAACCGCAACAACCAGCCACGCCAAACCCCACCGTACCACAACCACAGCTCCCATCCCCTTTTGAAGCCCAACGCGTCAGCGCTCTCCTCAACATAAACCGATTCCTCCTCCTCGAGCTCAATTTCCTCCAGACCAAGCCCCCTTCACCCGCGGAACCCCCGAAAAGTGACCTTACGAAACCTCCCCCATCCAGCCCGAACCCGCCGTCTTCTCCGCACTACTTGGATTACATGCGGCGTCTGCAGTCCAATCTCGCCTATCTGGCTAGTGTAGCGGATAGGCCGCATAAACCATTGAACCCTATTCCCGCATGGCCAATGATCATGAACCCTCCAGCGCGCAAAGATGCCGAAGAACAAAATGGCGGGGAAGAAAGCGAGGCGGAAACGGAGGTGAGGGAGCGGTATGAGGGGCTCAAAGAGCTTTGGCCGGAATGGAAGGGCAAAGCAACTTCATAGATGAAAAAGGGCACTGCGAAGATGTCATGAGCTGAAGGGGCTGGCTGCATCCGAACAGCGGCTTTCGTCCTTGGTTGTATTACGGAGGCTGGTGCGCCCTTCACTCTACGGACTTGGGGAGGCATTGTGCCCAAAGAGGGCCTTGCAAGGCTATTTGTAGAAGAACAACGGAAAGGAGGCATGGGCTGAGCGAAGGGCAAAAGATTGTACGAGATACTACGTGGGCAATGTACTGGATGGGTAGGGACTTTTTAAGCATCGTTATTCTGTTACCCTCGGACCAAAATCTGACAGGGCATTTGGGAAATTTCAAAAAGCATGTTACGGGCAGTCAGCGATCAGAATAACCAAGGCCATCTGTAGTGAAATTGAACAGACGAGTGTTTCGGGTTTGTGATCGGGGGTTTTGTTGGTAGCGGGAGACTGCCACGAGGTAACTATTTCCTGCGTGTGTGTATCATGGATCGCAGGACTCTCTTAGCTATTATGTTTAAATTCTGGCTGCCTGCGTCTTGAGAGCAAGCTTCTTTGGGGTAGCAAGGGACGAAACAGCCTCGACAGCGAAAGAGGCGTGCACCATGGGAAGAAGAGGGCTTGTGGAAACGACATTATCGACTCGTAAATGGCTCGGCCTCAACAAGGTACATGAATTGGAAGAAAGCTGCGTCAAGCAGTCGCTACTCTAGCAGACAATACTTTGGCACAGGAAGTAGTAGCTTTAAGGGCGGTTCCTCTTTCAACTTAATTTTTTCGAAGTCGCTGGTGATGATAGGAGAGCCACCTACTTTCTCTTCTCTTCAACGTTGACCGCTTGCAGGCTTTTGGATTCGCTTCGAGGGAGGTCCGTTTGGTTCGGGATAGAAGCGGTGGGAACGCGATCAATGTCTTCGCCTAGTGATTTTTCTGTGTGTTAATGCGGATGAATTGCTATACCATGTGGTGCACTCCGCGTGGTTCTTACAGTAAAGCTGACATCATTCGGACTCTTCCAGTGGAGCCGACCGTTCAGCAAGTGATCCTTTCAAAAGCTTGCCTATTTAGCTATTGGGTCTATGTTGGCTGAGCGTCATCTCGTCGAAAGGTTTTCTTACCAATATACCGAGGGAGAGTGCACTATTTCTTGCCATCGCGTGGGATGCAGTACTCGTTTGAATCTGTTCGAAGGCTCGTCGTGATATGACTTTGCAGTTTTTCGCGGTGTATTTGGTCCTTGAGAGCTTCTGTTGGGACTTCCCAGAGATGGATATATGCTGCTATTATGTCTGGAAAAGCATGGCGAAGATACGGGATTTCATCGATTGTGAGTATAGTCATATAACATATTCAGAACACGAAAGATTTAATCGGGCTTTAGGCTCGCTATTGTTGTTGCTGTCGAGACGCCTCCGTATTCTTGGGGTAATTATCATCAAGCCACTCCATCGCCGTCACAATGACTGGCTTGAGCTGGAAATTCTTCTTGCCATCAACGAAGGACTTGGAGGTTGATCTTGCTTTCCTGGCGAGAGAAAGTATATTTTGAGACCCCAGAGACATTTGGGATATCCATAATTGCCGAGAATGTGCTCAGGGTAGCACTTCATCTGGCGGGGTCAGGACCTGACGATGCAGGCTGCTGCCTCGGCGATCAGACGGTCTGTAGCGCTCAGATTTATGATGATGTTTGTCGCGGTCTGCCGCATTTCTTGGGTGCTGTCGAACAGCGTCTGGACTGCGACTTCGGTGTCGGCGATGATGATGGTCTCTGGTGCGACCGTTCTCGCTCCGCTCCCTACTCCGATGGTCATGGTGATGGCGGTGTCGGTGACTTGGATTTTCATCTTTACTCCTGTCGGTGACATTCAAATCGAAACCATCAAGCTCATCCACGTCCTTGGTTCTTCGGCGCTTCTTCCTCTCCTGACGTCTCTCCGCCTTGACCATGTCCCGAAACTCTCTATCCCTTTCCTCCTTCCACCTCCGCCGTTCTCTCTCCACTTGCCGCAGCTCCGAGACGCCCTTCTGAATAACAGCCATCGGATCATCGGACACCAATCTCATCTTTTCACGCTCTTTCCTTCGTGGGTCCTCGTTACCCCACACATCTCTCGAGACATTCTCCTCCGCGTTTCCACCATCATCAGCAGCACTGACAGAAGAGTACCAAGGCTTTTGACCAACCGACTGCTTGAAGCCCGCAGCATTCGAGAACCGCATCGTATACTGATCCTCAAATTCCTTTTTCTTCTTAGCAGCCTCAGCCTCAGCCTCTGCATTCTTCGGCGCATGATGCTTGGAGCCCTCAGCCGGAAATAAATTGATATGACCCTGATGATCCGTCAGAGGCGCATCACTGTTTTTCCCTAACTTAGCGAGCGCCTGAGTGCTTCGTGAAGCAGTTTCCTGGTGCTCTCGCGCGATTCGAAGGTCCCTGTCGGTATCGTCCTCGCCCGCTATTCGCCGTCTTTTCCTATCCCGTCTTGGTTCATCGCGGGTACGAGTATCCTCAATCGCTTGCGTTTCAGCTGGTATATCTTCTGGACGTAATCCTCGCAGTATCTGGATACGACGCTCGGCATCGACCTCCTGCATTCGCTGCTCTTCTGCGGCTTCGCGCGCCGCGGCGGCGGCCTCGTCTTGCTTGACCTTGGCGATGTTGTCGGCATTGTAGACGTTCCATGACTTCTTCCCAAGGAGGTGACTAGGGATTGAGTTAGTGAAAAGATGCTAATGATTGCTCTTAAGACTTACAGAGGCATTGTTGCGATTCATCAATCGCAGTGCGTTTCGAGGAAAGGTCGGAGGGTGGGGCTTCTTGGAACAGATCAACCCTAATTGTAGCCTAAGTACCTTACTGCTCCCGTTTCCGTACTCTTGAAGTATGGGTGACATTTATTAAGACATATGATTACGAACACTAGATTTCAGGCAACTGCGAAATATATGTCGGCACAGCAGACTCCGCTGACATGCTTCCACGATAGCACCTCCACCTCTGAAGCTTGAAGTAACGATGTTTGGTTCTCGTAACCCTCGACCCCCCGTTGGGCGCCAACCTCCTTCTCAGCAACACGGCCAGGGCGGCGCTCCTTACTCGAGGTTACCTCCGGACGGCGCAGGTGGCTATGGTGCTCCTTCACCTAACGGCCGAAAATCCGCCGGCAACGACAGACCTTACCATGAAAGCGCGCCTCCGGAGAAATATGAATACTCTCGAGGTGGAGGACGGCCAGCTGCTGGCGGACATGCATTGCAGCTCAGACCTGCCAAATCGCCAGACAACCAGTTCACATTTGGAAATTTGTATGTCTGGGATGTTAGTCTTCATTGAGCGAGCTGATCGTTGTCCAGAGTCGCAGTCTCGCCCTCCGATTTCCCACCTTCACGAGATGGCCAAGATATATATCTTATGCTGAATGAATTCTTTGTACTTTCCGCCCGGCCTTTCGATGGCTTTCCTCAGGGACAAATCAGCCTTTCGGATCCACAACGGACGTGGGCGTCGATAAGTTTGATGGACACCGTTAGCGTCGAGCCATATGATCCCACTCAGGATGGTGGATTTAGATCTCTAGGTTCTCTCGATGTAGAACTCAGCTTTGCAGGCAGAAAGACCACTGAGGCGCCGTATGACCAGGATGAACTTGCGAAACATTTCAAACGGGTTGGTTCATTGCGTACTGTTGGTTCCTACATCGATTAACGGTCCACAGACGTTTGATAGACAAATGTTCGCCCCGGAACAACGACTTCTCATGGATTATAAGAGCGTGCCTTTACTTATCGTCATCAAGACTGTCCAGCTCGTAGATCTGTCAATAGATGGATCTACAGCCGCCTCAGAACCAACCGTTACGGATCCTCGAGCACGGGGTATAGTAAGTCCGCAGACCCAGATGAACTTTTTTAAAGACTCAAAGTCCGGCGTAAATCTTAAAGCATCTAGTCGGAGACCCGCCGCCAATGCCATTCTCGCGCCCAACTTCAAATTCGAAGACATGGGCATTGGAGGTCTTGACAAGGAATTCAGTTCAATTTTTCGAAGAGCCTTCGCTTCTCGTATCTTTCCTCCAGGGTTGATTGAGAAGCTCGGCATCCAGCATGTCAAGGGTATTCTATTGTACGGTCCGCCTGGAACGGGAAAGACTTTGATCGCTCGAAGGATAGGCAAGATGTTGAACGCTCGCGAACCCAAGGTCATTAACGGACCGGAAGTACTCAACAAGTATGTCGGTCAGTCCGAAGAGAACATTCGAAAGCTGTTTGCAGACGCAGAGAAAGAGTACAAGGAGAAGGGTGAAGAGAGCGGCCTGCACATCATCATTTTCGACGAATTGGACGCTGTCTGCAAACAGCGAGGTAGCGGCGCTGGAGGTGGGACTGGTGTCGGCGACAGTGTCGTAAATCAACTGCTGTCAAAGCTGGACGGTGTGGATCAGTTGAACAACATCCTAGTCATTGGCATGACGAATCGAATGGACATGATCGATGACGCTCTCCTACGGCCAGGTCGACTAGAACAGCACGTTGAGATCTCGTTGCCCGACGAAAAGGGACGAGTACAGATCTTCAATATCCACACCGCAAAGATGCGCTCGAACAAAAACCTTGACCGCGACGTCTCCCTGGAAGACCTCGCCCGGCGGACCAAGAACTTCAGCGGTGCCGAAATCAGCGGGCTTGTCCGTGCAGCAACATCCTATGCCCTGAGCCGGCACGTCAAAGTCGGCACCGTAGCCGGCGTAGCCGATGATGTTGACAAGATCACCGTCAACAGAGACGACTTCGAGCACGCCTTCGACGATGTCCAGCCCGCGTTTGGTGTCTCCGGCGAGCAAATGCAAAGCCTGCTACGCGGCGGTATCATCCACTTCTCGCCCTTCATCGATAACATCCTCAACGAAGGCCAGCTCATCGTCCAGCAAGTCAAAGAACCAGACTCCACCCCCCTCTTCAGCGCTATCCTCCACGGTCCCCCAGGATCGGGGAAAACAGCACTTGCCGCCAAAATCGCACTGGACAGCGATTACCCCCTTATCAAACTCATCAGCCCGGACAACATGATCGGGTTCAACGAATCCATGAAAATCGAGCACATGCGCCGCATCTTCGACGACGCCTACAAATCGCCCCTCTCCGTTGTCCTAATCGACAACATCGAGCGCATCGTCGAATGGGTCCCCATCGGGCCCCGCTTCAGCAACGCCGTCCTCCAAGCCCTGATGGTGCTCCTCGGCAAGGAACCGCCCAAAGGCCGCCGCCTGCTCGTCCTCGCCACCACAGGCGAGCGCTCGGTGTTGCAGCAGCTCGACCTCTTCACGGTGTTCGACGCGGATATCGCGGTGCCGAACGTGAGTGGGTATGGCGAGCTGAAGCACATCGTGGAGCAGTCGGGCGTGTTTAAGGAGCCGGAGCGGGCTATTGCGGAGTTGAGGGAGATGACGGGCAGTGAGAGTGTGGGGGTTGGGGTCAAGAAGATATTGTTGGGTATTGAGACGGCGAAGCAGGATCCGGATCGGGAGGGGAGGTTTGCGAGCGTTATTGGGAGGGCGGTGGCGCAGTTGGGGTATGCACAGGATTCGCGATGAAGTGAGGACGGCGTTGTGGGGGCATTGTAGGCGTGTTAGAAGGATCTGTGAGGCGTTCTAGAGACTCGGGAGATGGTCTTGGGCTCGGAAGAGCAGTTGAGATATATATATGGATAAACATCTTCCCTAGGACATGGCATTTCGGACATTTTATCGACCGCTGGATTGGATCTCTCCAGCACTCTATGCTACGAATGTCTGTTCTCTACATCGCATTCCATATTCTCTATGATGCATGCGTCCGGGGTCATGTCTTTCTCAGGCAATGAAGCCACAAAGTCACTACACTTTCCCTGCAAACAATCCACCGGATACAAAGCCATTCTCCAATGCGCTAGCAAAGTACCAATATTCGTCACACAATCGAGTGATTTGAACACTTCGTTCCTGTTCCTTGATTTCCATCGCCGTCCACCCGTTGAGTGCATTCACTGTAAAAAGGTGGTCTTCAACGATTTGCCTTTCTAGCTATGGGTCATCACTGGTCGATCAGTCTATCGCCGAGTTGTTAATCGGTTTTCCAGAGTATGTCGAGAAACAACTTATGCAAAACTTCGCGCCAGCGCAACGGACACCATTGAATGGCCGTGGTCCCACACACTCCATTCCCTTCCATCAAAGGTGTCTCACCGCCAGCCTATTGTTGCTTCCGCACCCACTCATCCACCAGCCCCCTATAGTCCTCCTGCCCATAGCTGCCCCCAAACAGCTCCCCCACCCAGCCCCACCCTTTCCGCCAACTCCTCAGTCCCAGATCACTGAGCAGCAGATCAAAGTACGGGATCCCATCGAAGACGAAATCCGGGAACCGCGCCCCGTAGCCCATCGGGTAGCGCCAGCGGCCGAAGCGGTTGAAGAGCGCGGTGTCGTACTGGATGCCGTCCGCTTGGTTGAGAGGTTGAGGCGAGTTGCTGATGGGTGCTGGAGTGCTGCTGAGTTTACCGTTCAGGTAGGCGTAGGCCCATAGGCTGCTGATCTCGGCGCGGAGGGCACCTTGCAGGTTTAGCACCATCCCGAGGAAGACGATGGTGCGGTCCTGAAGGGCGGGAGGAGCGATGCCGCGCCATAGACGCCAGGGTGGAATATCGAGGCGGTCAGCTTGTAGATGGTTGCTTGCCAATGCGGATGGCAGTGGTTCTTCTGGGATTTCTGGCAGCGTTGGTTTGGCTTTTGGACCAGTGGCGAGGTATGGGAAACGGCTTAGGATTTCTATATCTGCACGTTGGTCGAGCCGATCCCACATCTCTTTCTCTGACTTCGTGTACGTGGTGCTCGGTATTCCGAGAGCGGAATGGAGACTTTCTGGGAGATATTGAATGTTGGGAACGGATTGCCAGCCCATGCAACACACTAACGCGTCACCCTCCGTGGCTGAGCCATCTTTGAATTTAATAATTGAGTTCTCTTCAAGGCAGTCCATGTCCTTTCTGAAGACCTTGACCTGACCATTCTTGATGAAATCATGTATATTTGTAGGGTAGTTAATTATGCTCAAGTTGTTCGCATACCAAAATGCAGACTTGTCCGGTATCAGTTTCTTGAGCTCCTCATCAGCCTCCAGACCTGTCTGCGCGATGACATCGGAAGACAGCTTGCTCCAGAACTTGTCAACCAGCCATCTCCCCGTGCTTGTCCCATGCATCAGTGACCGGATGTAGCCAAAACCATCCGCTTGACCCCATACGCATGGTGAGAATAGCGTGAGAAATCGTACTGTCGTCAGCTTCTCCAGCCAGCATCTGAAGGGGCCAAGGTAGATATGTCCCGGTGCCATATATGTGGGTCCGTGGCCTGAAGCACGTATGATCCATGAGACTCGCTTGCCATTACTGGCAAGCATATACACGGCGTCGTAAGCGGCCTTGGAACCACCGTAGACGGCGACATGTTGAATAGAAGGTTCAGCAAGTAGACGTGGAGCCTCTTGCCGGAAATGGGCGAAGTTTATGACTGGTGCTTCGAAATTTTCCTGACCTCTAATGTTGATTGGCGCAGGGTCTGAGGTCAGACCAGTCGCGACAACGAGCTTCGAGCAGGTCACTATTTTAGACTGATTTGATGCTGGCAGATTTCCATGAATGACTGTCAATCTCCATCCTGTTTCAATCTTCTCCGCCGACCGTATTTTACTCATCGACCAGATCCGTCGGGTCAGATCATACTTCTCTGCGTACTGCTTGAAGTATTCGAAGACGACTTTGCCGGGGATATGCTCTTCCCTTTTGACCCCGAAATTTTCGGTCATTGGGAAGTCTGTGTATTCATAGGTCCCAAGGAGGTTGTTCGAGCGAAAGCCAGGATAGAGATTCTCCTTCGCCCAGACTCCACCTACAGTTTCATTTGAATCTATGATAAGGAGACTAGCAGATGGCTCAACCTGGAGATATGTCTTCGCTGCGGCTAGGCCTTGAAGACCTGCGCCAATGATGACTACGTCGTACTGAGAATTCATGGCAACGAAAGAGTGTTGAGCAGGTTACTGAACGAAGCTGCTAGACAGCTGACTTTGAAGTATGGTTGCTCGTCAAAGGAAAATAAGGAAACTGCGAGGTAGAAAAAGGACTAACAGAGAAAAGTTTAGTGTCACCTAATTATCCTGCAAGGCTGTGCAAGCTTAATGTTAGAGCGCTGTTGCTATTGTGGTCTAGACCATCCAGGTGAACTAAGTCGAACCGCTATATGCGCCTCAATCATATACCTCGAGACCCAGAAGCTGAGAGACTTAGTGTCGGAGTCAGCGAGATTCAGAAGACCTTTAGCTCGAAGCGTCGTCCACCAGGTGAACCAAAGGCAATTGCCAGGTCTTCCATCGCTCCTCGGGTGGCATCAAGGTGGGGAGTGTGGATACCTGACCATCGACGGTTAAGCACTGCACTGTACAACGAGCGATCTGTACGAAAGTCCCACTAAAGTAGAAGTAATATGCGCTATCCAGGGAACCTTGCAGAAGTGATGCCGCTTGTGGCTCGCTAATTGGCCAATCATACTCGTTTCCACCTAGTAATGCACTGGGTAATGCACGCGCTAGCTGTTAGGACTCAGTAATGGGAGCCAAGCCTCAATTCCAAACCACCTTCTGCCACTTGTCGCAATAGAAGAGAGCTAAGGAGTTTGTATGATGACAGATTGGCATTCGTATCTTTCGCTGACCTTATGGTAGTCATCTCTTGAGTCCGACAACCATACGTAGAGAAGCAGAAAGATAGGCCTGGCAGTGCATTCTAGAGCTAAATCATGGCCTCTACAGTTCGTCCACCACCGAAGACTCTTCCAAGACAGGGTCCGTCTTCAAAATAGCCTCGAAAGACGGCCAGTTCAACCGGCAAACCTCCTCTTTCCGTTCGTTTATCACTCCATCCTCCGTGCAGGACTCCCCGTTTCCCGCAGCCAAGGATCGCTACGTCCTTTATGTCAATCGAGGCTGCCCATGGGCTCATCGCGCAAATATCATGCGGTCGCTAAAGCATCTGGAAGACTTGCTCCAGCTCGTTGTCATGGATTGTGATCTCACGCCCGACGGCTGGGGTTTCACGGGTCGCGATGGCTCTGAGGAGAAGGATCCGCTCTATGGGTATACGAAGGCGAAAGAGTTGTATTTGCATGCTGACCCAGATTACAATGCACGATACACGGTTCCTTTCATATGGGATAAGCAGAACGAGACAATTGTGAACAATGAGTCGAGTGAGATTATCAGGATTCTGGAGACCGCTTTCGATGAGTTCCTACCTGCTGAGGAAAGGGAACCTAGCAAGGGCGACAGCGGCTTGTACCCAACCCATTTAAGGGCGGAGATTGACGAATTCAATAGCTGGGTTTACGACAAGATCAACAATGGCGTCTACAAAACTGGATTTGCTGCGACGCAGGAGGCTTACGAGACTCATGTCATTCCGCTGTTCGAGGGTCTTGACCGAGTCGAGAAGCACCTCGAAGATCCAAAGCACAGACCATACCTCTTTGGAGAGTTTATAACTGAAGCGGATGTAAGGTTGTTCACCACGATGATCAGATTCGATGCGGCCTACTTCACAATATTCAGATGCAATTTGAGGATGATAAGGGACGAGAATTATTACCCACGTCTGCATGCCTGGTTGAGGAATCTGTACTGGCGCAATGAAAGTTTCAAGAAGACGACGTTCTTTGAGGAGATCAAAAGGGGCTATGTGAGGGCTACGAAACAAAACATCATTCCCATGGGGCCATTGCCTCCCATCCTGCCTCTGGAAGCAAGGTAATTCCGGCGCATGTCCAATGTTTAGTCGCTGAAGAAACCTTTATTCCTAAAACTTGCTATTTCACATGCGCTGGCAGGGTACTAGATCAAGGGCTTGCAATTGCTTGGAACTCTCTCAGCACGTTTTCACGTTTTTGGATGGCCTACCTAATGGATAGGGACCTATAGCTAAAGAGGCAAGCCGTGAAAGTACGTCACCTGTTTATCAAAATATCTCCGCATGACACATTTCCAATAGAAAGAGAAGAGTAGGGCTTTAGGGACTGTCAGGAGATATCTAGCAAGCGCATAGGATGAAGTGCTGAGCTGATCCACGCGGCTTCCTAACCAGATGGAATATCTCGCTTTTGGGAGGCTAGCTGAGGTATCTCTTACCCCACCCAGTGTACATTAATCACGATTTGCTACGAATTCCTGGTTCTGAAAATTCTTGCATGCGCGTGAAGATTTCCTCGCTCTATGAAGCATCGATCTGTGCCCATGATGCTTAGAAAGCCGGGGTGCTGGCAGGCGTTTTTCGAGGCGTATGCAAGTATCCGTCTGTATTCGGCGAACCGCTTGTACTTTCAGTCGATTGATGGCTTCTGGAGGATTGCCGTCCAAGAGGCTGCTTCTCGACGTGCATGCTTCTCCTTCCTAAGCTTGGACTGTGTAACAGGGCTTGTTAGCCAGCTCCAAGGTCGTACGGCATATGGTCCAAGATGGACATAATATGGCTACCAGGACAACCCCCCTTCCCCCGGAGCATCCGATTCTGTTACTAACGTGAAAGCGCAAGCCGATCTCAATGGGTAGTCAGATATCTAAAAATACTATTATATCTGCATCAGCGCTTACCGTTGCTCTGGTGGCATTGGTCATCGCCACGGCCCAGCTTCTTGGGCAATACTTCGCAACAGCGGATGGCTATCGACGATGTCAAGTTTCAATGATGGGTCCCTGGGCAAGACATACACGCTTGAAGTGGAGATGGTCCCAATTTCGTTTCGAAACGTTGTTCACGGTTCCGGAGATCATCCTTCTTCCGCTAGAGGCAGCAAACGCTGATAAGCATCTGCCGATGCCTACGCAGAAGGGGAACCTTAAATGGATTGCCAGCCCCGAAACCCCGACGGCTAGATGCCGGACCGAGGAGGGCCTCGTTCTCGATCTAGACGAGATTGATCCTCTCTACCTTGGATGGAGACAAGAGAAGTCCGATAATTTCAGCATCCAGAAGGGTAGTTCGGAAGTGGCTTGTTGGCTCCCATTTCTGCAAAGCCTGAGTTACTGCGAGTTGTAGATGTTCGATCTTGGTTGTTATTCGAACCTCATTGACGGCCATAATCTACGTCGACCAGCCTGTCGATTTGTGCAAAGCTCATGGGACTTGATGTCTCCAGAGCTCCTTCATCCCCTTGCCATCACATCCGTTGGAGACGTTGCGGTGATGGGTGAGCGTCTGGGGACGAAGTGGCTAACACTTCAATCCGAGGATGGAATGATGGGGGCAGAAGGCCACCGACCAGTAATATATTCAATATTGGTCCGATCGATAGGGCCTATTCTGCACTTTTCTTGTGGACGGGGTCTACCAAGGTCATCCAAGAAAACGCAAAATCCACTTAAAAGTAATGAGGTTTTCATATCGTCCTGGGCAGCGGACATGATGAGATTCGGTCTATCACCCGTCGAGGATTTACTTCTTGCTGACCTGGACCCTTTAGCAATGGGAATTGTCACCGAGGTTTCAGCTACTCTTGATATCTTCGACCCCAGTGGACGCTCAAGCAAGAAGGTCCGCGACAACCGTCAATTTCAGTCAACGGCAACCTTTGGATTCTCGGATCTGATATCCATGTCAGCACCCATGCTTCGCTGCCGACGAACCACCATGAACCGCCTACCCGTACCTACTGAGCACTCCACTGGACTCACGTATGCCAGAGAAGGATTCGTGGTGTTCCGTGGGTGACTTGAAGAATATATCGATCAATATCCGGGAGAGGTATCTGAACAGATCTACTGGGTTGTGGGTTGTGGATCAGTACGATAAGCTCAAAAGAGATTTTCGTTATTGGGAAAACGATCTCAATGTTATCAATCGTATCAATGGTCACAGTCTGAAATTTCTGGAACACGTGCACAGACTATGGGAGTGTACCTCGATCTACTTTCAAGCCCCTGCCGAACGCGAGAAGGATCCAATAAGCTTCTTTCTTTGATCTCGTATCTTGTCATCTCAGACACGTTGTCGATTTTTGGCACGAAACGAGTGATCGGATGCGATATGGCGACGTGCGGAGTCACGACGGTGTCAAAAGCTTCGCGACTGGCTTGCTGAAGGAGCACATATGTACTGGGACTATCTACCCAGAATCGCGGCTCAGTAGAGTCCAGGGAATTTGAGGTGGATGAATCTGCCGTCTCCGAGGCTTGGATCATGCTCATGTTCCGGGCTTTCTGTTGGTCACGGTGTCATTGACTGTGTGCTTCCGAAGCCCAATATCCAGATTCGACAAGGCTGCCTTCTCGTTATTGGAACAGTAAAATGCCGGTTTATCTTGGCTGAGGCAAGGCGTGATTCCAGTATCTGCCGCATAGTGGAAGCTCTCATGTATGTTTGGACATTGTTTTGAGATAGTCCCATGTCTTGGGTAAAAAGATTTTTCGAAATTCCTGACGATCGTTAACAATCGAGGCAGACCCACACGTTTCGACGCTCAAAGCCAGTCGTGCACCTCAGCCTTCAGTGATATCAGTTTCTTCGAAGCCGAATCCGAGTCTTACATTCTTGATAAGCCTGTCAGATGATCGCAAGCACTGGCACTATGCAGAAGTCACCAAGCACCATAACAAACGGATAGCCTTCTTTCATCTGGTCATGCTTTAGGTCTTATATAAAGCACGGCACATCAGCTGAGGAAATTCGATCGTATGATATGGTTGTAGACTGTAGGCTTGCTTCATCACACACTCTATGACTTGGTTTAGATGCCTCAATATGGTTACCTTTCAATATGTCTTACGTTCCAATCGTTCGTAATGTTCAAGATCCGCTTTCTTCGTTCCAATTGGCTTGGAAAACTGACGCTACTCTCAAAAAATATAAGCGCACAACAGGCATTCCTCAACCCCTCGACATTGCCAGCCCAAAAACCTCAACTCAGCTCCCCCACCTTATCCCCCACCTCCCTCATCACCTTACCACCTCACCACCCTTCCCCCATCCAAAATAAAACACAAAATCACCACACCACACCACTAACAACCAACCAACACGAAAATGCCGCTCGACCACCACACCCCCTCCAACGAAAACCCCGTCACCTTCGTGACCTCCAGCCTGGCCAACGGCGTCAGCGGCGTCGCCAAGACCGCCGGCGGCATCGTCGGCGCCGGCGGGCGCGGCGTGGGCCAGACCATCACGGGCGTGACCGGGAGCGCGGGCAAGCCGATTGGGGATGCGGTCGAGGCGCTGGGGAATGGGGTTGAGGGCGGGGCGAAGAGCGTGGGGGATGGGGTTGAGAATGCGGGGAGGGGGAAGAAGGATTTTTGGCGGTAGGTGGGGTGTGAGAGGGGGGGAGGGAGGGGTTGTGGGGATGTGTTGACACAACGAGGATCCGGGTCGGGAAAAGATAGCGGGAAGGTGGCATGATTGAGTTCGTGGAGAGAAAGGATATGGATGGCAGCTTTGAGATTTGGTGGATTTGTATTAGCATTAGTATTAGGTAGGTTCTATTGATCGCCCGAGCTCCAAGCTCGGTATGGTTCCATCAAAGTCCTTCTGTCAGCCCCTTATCTACCACACACCCCTTTTAAAACCGTACATAATATAAGCATTCGGGTATCGTGACCTGCCGTCGCAAGAGAGTAGAAAATTGTTGTACACAAGAAGAGTTGGAAATGTCACTTCTTACGTCGATGTACTTTCCACTCCGCCTTCGCAACCCTCATCAGAAGTTCCTCGTCGCGGATGGGGATCCAACTCGTGAGCACTTTCATCGCATTCTCGAAATCGGAGTCGAGGAGAATCTCCCTCGTACCGTCGATGAGGGCTGCGGATGTGGCGTGAAGGACATCAAGGCCTCTATGAAACGAGGTGTCAGACCCTTTGGTAGTGGCTGAGATTGGAGCACCAATTTCGGGGTCTCCAAGGAGCATGAAGACATCCCAGACCCGGAGTTGCGCTGGGAAGGGGATCGAGTAGTTGAAGAGCGTGAGATACCAGCGGGTGCCGTAGGCTGTGGGGCTAATACCGAGCTCGGTCTAGAGATCAGTAAGCATGGATCATGAAGAGTGAATGTAAGCAAACACACCAGACGAGCTGCTACTTCCCCACCGGCAAGCCACGAACTCTCGAACTCATCCAACGCTTTCATTAGCCCCTCAAACCCGGCCTGGTAAAGCCGCTCAAGACCTCTGAGCTGCCATAGTCGTACGAGCATCACAAAAGCCATCTCTTCATCAAAGTAGCACAATAATGTTGCTGCTAGTGCCGCCATGCCCTGCACGTAACCTGTATCTGGAAAGTATATGGACATGCAATGTAGAACCCTGAAGAGCAATCTCTGACCTCCTCGGTATCGTTTCCGAAACATGATATGGCAATTGATGGTTCGGGGAACGTCGATATCGATTTGAAGGTCGTCCGGCGAACCCTGTTTCAGAAGTTGCTTGAAGATCGAGATCAATTGTTCATCACTCTCACCTCCTCCTCTTTTCTTCGCACTCGCAGTCAAGAAAGCGTGCCAAGCTGTTGCCCGCCATCGGTCAGGGATACCCTTCCAGGTTCTTTCAATCAGCTTTGAGCTCGTAGTGTCGAACTCGAAGACCATGCCACCACCATTCCTGCTGTTCTCTGCAACCTTTGCCATCTTCCTCCATTTTCCTTCTCGTTCCCACTCCCGTCTTCTCAAGGCTTCCCCAGCTTTGCAGTCATCGTCGCTTTCTGCAATATCGGCAAGACCTGGTGGTAGCGTAAGCATATCGCCAGCTTCATCGATACAACGCCGGTCCTTGTTGTGCGGCAAACGGTTTGCCGCTGATCGAATCTTTGATTGTGTAGCATGTATGCTGCCACGATAGGAACTCTGGGATGATGCTGGACGGTCAAGCCGTGAATTTGGCCTCGACGTTGTTTGCGCCGAGGCCGAGCGAGCAGTACTTTTCGACGATAGAGTACGCCCAACCTTGCTTCGCTCCCCTCGGGGGACTTCGGATGCGACTTGCAGAGCAGTCGACGTGCGTTGAAGACGGGTTGGTTCGGGCGACATCGCGCTTGGTGAATTCACAGTTGAGCCCCTGGAGGGGACCCGTCGCTGTAGAATAAATCCATACCGATCAACATCGCCACCATTTACGTCTTCCCAATCTTCGATGCCACCGGCTAGCTCGTTGTCCTCACGAAGCATTGCGCTCTGGGAGGGATCTAAAGCACTACGTCTGCGTGGATGGTCTGCCTCTGTCGGAGACGCAATAATGGTTGGTAGACGTGGACTTGAAGGAGTGCGATATTGATCTATATCGCCATTACGACCTCTCCTGGACAGGCTTCCCTCTTCTTTTCGCGACTGTCCGTTTGCCTCGCTATCGTACATGGAGCGAACTTCGCGTGAGAGTATCTCATCGTCTGTAGATAGCAGTCTTGAGGGTACGGCCAACAAGGGTGACATCCTGGAAGTGCTTGGTTTTCTACGAGACCCAACAATGTGAGGTAGCCCGGAATCGTCGCCGTTGAGATAGTTTGCTTTCTTGCCCCCAATAAGTATAGAGCCCCTCTGCGTGAACTCCACCTGACCCGGCAATGTCAAGTCCTCCATACTTGAAGTAGGGATCTCTGTGGTAAGAGCTAGAAAAGGCAGCCGCGGAACTGGCGGAAGCCCCTTGTCCACATCCTTCTGCTGCTGGTTCGTAAAATTCCACCGCCTTGCCTTTCTCGGATTACTTCGGGTATGAACATTCTCGAAGGTTAAGCTCTGAACAGTTGGCGATTCTCTGAGACTGGACGAGGAGTCGAGATCCGTCTCAAGGGTTGTGTGGCTGCCTCTAGTGGTGGAGCTTGAGGGCGCCAATCCCGAGTCTCTTCGAGCATCATTCTGTATCTTCATCTTGGCATCACTGGGCGACAGCTGGCGCTTAGAGATAGACGTGATATTTCTCAGCCCATTGAATGCATGGGCGGATAGTGAAAGTGGGGATGGAGATTCTGACTCAATGGTTTGCGATTCGTCTTCGTTCAGCGGCCTCGTTAGGTAGCTTTTGGTGGCCATCTTGCGCTCTCTTCAGTCGCCCCCGCAAGCTGTTTTCGGGCTCCATCCAGGACATTTTCGCCACAGCACTCCTGCGTCCATCCCTGCTTCGACAAAGAGGATTAACAAAGGCGTAAGTCGCGGAATCCCGCCTAATGCGCGTAATGGACAGCAAATTTCCCGCTACTCGCCGTTTTCGGCCTAGCGTCTCCTGCGACGTCTGTCCAACCTGACTTCGAATTTCTACCAACTCCAGTCAAATTGCAATTGCATGACGGAAGCAGACTAAGCAACAATGTGACTGGCTGGGGTATCTGCGACACGTCTGCCTGCACAAAGGCGACCGGAAGCAATTGACTTTTTCGGGCTCCGGGTATTTGCCTCGCTTTCTAACGCTCCGTAGGCCACAAACTACCAGCAGAGCCGGCAGCACAGAGCGTACCGTCATTGGCTTGGATCGTTTGCCTTACAGTCTGTGAATTGCACGCCCAAATGCACGTCCTTACTCAGCCGGAGCGTCGCTCGTTCTGTCGTCATATACTTCTGCTGAGACATACATAGGGCGGATGCCGCAGAAGCATATGTCCTGACGGATTTGGGATTAGAATGACAGCGCATTGTCCCGATCCTTTCCAAGTACCACTGCATTGCATTGTTCGGCTTCAAGAACCTCATTCTAAGAGGCTGCGCCTGCATAGCGTGTTTTGTTGTAACCCACCAATGCGCCATATCGCAGAGGATCGCCTATCCTCTGCTGAATAGACCAACGAAAGGCTGGATCACTGCAATCAGCAGTCACAATGTGGTTTTTCTGACACCACAACACTCTAATCGCACCAATGGCCGCGTCTATTGCAAGCCGGCTTTTCCTCTTTCTTCAAGCAGCAAGGGATCGAGCGGAAATGCTGATCCTCTTGGAGGGTCTCCTCGAGCTATTAGAGGTCAGACCAGGGATCGAGGGTCGACAGTCAAAGGCTAGTTGGTGCACGAGGGAGCATTTCTGCGATGTCAAAGCGGGGTCAATGGGCTCGTGGTCATGAGAGATATCATTGATGGGCCCATATCGGTAGATGATAAGGGTCCTTGAGCCAGGTATAAAGAGGAGGTCAAATGCTGGTTATCCTAGATTCTCTCCTTCTTCTCTTCCTTATCATTGAGCAACCCCTGCCAACGTGAAGCAAACTTCTTCTCGCTTGCTCTCCTCCAAACGCAGCTTGTATCAAACTTAGTATTTGTCCGCATCTCTCAACAGCCTCTTGTCATCTACTCCAAGACATCTTCCCAACCCTTTGGCTCTTTCATTCGTATCCATCAAGATGCCATCAACTCAAGCAATCCAGCCTCGGTCCCCACCCACTTATCCCATTGGTGTCCCGGGAAAATCTTCCCAATACACACCTCTTGCTCGAGCAACGCCTTATAGCCGGCCTGCCATCTCACCTCCTCAGCCTGGTTCCAGCGCCAATACATCAGCCGTCCCCTCTTTGACATCTGGCAGTTATTCCGGCAGCGCTACTGCAGACGAAAACTCGAATGCAGGCGCATCTGGCGTTGACCTTATCGAGTTGCTGAACGACCGCCTCAGCAATGCTGTCGATCCGCTACCCTTGGACCGCAGTCTAGCCAAGCAAGCGCAAACGTGGGTTCCTAATCTTACCTACAGCTATTCCATCTGTATCTTTAATGGGCTGACGATTCTAGATCTGGCGAACTGAATGCAAAGCACCGCGAGCTACTCGAATTGCAAGCGCTGGCTCAGCGCCGTCTCAAGGGTACCGGCGCCAACATCGCGGATGGCATGCAGGCCGCAAAGGAAGTCAGAAGAGATCTCGAGTGGACGCAAAAGCGCGTATCGTAAGTCTTGCTCACTGTTCGCCCCGCTATCAATTTGCTCATTCTGCTACAGTGCACTCAAGACCAAGGCCGAAAAGAAGTATCCGACCGCATACAAAACCGCGAATCAAAGATACCCGACCTCTATCAATTGCTAGATATCGCTCACCTTGTTCTGGCGTTCCGATAGTCCATCATTTGCAGGACGTTGAAATTGGGTTGCGTTGAGGTCGCTAGCTTACCGTTTCTGGTTACGCTAGGCCATGTGCTCTGCGCTTGACAGGGCTGCTGGTCTGTCGCCGCTTTTGCTTCCTACAGCTCTGGCGCGCGTCTGTTGGACAGGTGGCTCGACAACGGTAAGGATCTGATTTGCTGCTGTCTCGCAATGCGTTTCTGCAAGGTACGTACTAGGCCACTGTCCGGGGCCACTCAAGGTACGTGGGCCTCGAAGACAGGTGAATCCTCGGGAGTTTACGGCTCCATTCTCGGAGAAGACCACGAAGGCGATTGGCAAGCCATTCACGAGTATTTCTATTAGCACTTAGCTTTCACAAGCCTTAGCCAGGCTCGTCGGCAAAAATGTGGAATCTCTCAGACCACTCAGCTCACGAGTGCAAGCTTCTGCCGTTTGATTTCATTAGCTGAGAGCACTGAATTGTGATGACCCCACCATGATCATGAAAAGGGTGTGCTACTCTCTGCAGCTCCTTCGAGGTGCAGCTCTAGACTGGTCTGTGCTTCCGAGCATCTCCGTGTGACCAATAAATGGCAGTGCTTCGCCGGCTGTTCTATTCAAAGCCTGGCGAATACGGTGCCAGCTTGCTTTGATTCGTCGCACAGACCGGTTAAGCTGTTAAGTGCTTCCATGGATCCTCGACAAAACTGGCGTCATAGTACGCCACATCTCCCCTCTCGGTCCTTATGCCCCTTCTAAGGGACTGCCAATCGTAATTATCCTGGAGTTTGCCCGCCGGTAGCCCCGTTGAAGAGCCCACTGCACTAGTCGATATTGCCCCGGCACCCTCCATAGCACCACCAGCTTTTTCCCCCTTCCTGGATTCCACTTTTCCGACGGTCTCGACTGACTGAATGTGATGCTCAAGCCCTTCGACCTGCTGCTTGTTGAACCCTCCAAACCCACCATCAGCCTCTTCCTTCTGGCCCCTTGGCTTCCCCAACGGCATGCTGTTGCTTCCACTCCCACTTCCAGCACCGGTCCGAGAAGCAGCGACCTCGTCCAGCTTCCGCTTCTTAGATGGTGGGTTGGGCTTGGCGCCGAAGCTGGAGAAGCCCATCATTGCCGCCATGTCAGCTGTCTCGGTATCGGAAGCGGAAAATGAGCCGGCTTCTGGATCCGCTGCCCCAGACGCTGCAGCTGACATAACTGAGTCCGCGCTCGCGTCTGCCATTTGGGAGTCCTATGGACGACTCTGTAAAGGGTTTTAAATGTCAGGATTCGGTCGTTGTAGAGGTTTCGAAGTCAAGGTTGGAGATTAATCGGAAAGGGTTATAGCAACACTTTTTAAGCTACTTTGGGACCCGGGGTAGGACAGCTGCCTTACAATAATTATTCAAGCTTCCTGACAATCAATTGGAGTGGGAGCTTGTCGTCAGTGGACTTTGGAACCATCGGGCGTAGCAGGTTAGCATAAAGTAGGGATATGGCGGGGATATGGGTAGGTGTTCCGCGGCGGATGACTTGCATATTAGCGGTTTCATGTCTATCCGAAATCCTTGGCGCTCAAAAATCGACTTTCCCCCCCCCACCATATATACACCATCAACGAAAACGAAGTTTAACCTTAGAAAATTAATTTGTATATACTATAGATAATAATCTATCTAGTATCTGAGTTTAAGACGTTCTCAAAGAATATTGAAGTCTCTATACTATGTTTAAGTAATTGGCTATGCTTGGCGGAATCTTGGCAATTTTCGGACTTTTTTTATACTGGCTCTAGCATAGTCAAATCTTGTTTAAACTTGCTCAAATTTGAGATTTAAGTAGTTTGTTATATAGATGTTCTTTAAGTCTTTTGTTATTATGTAATTCCTCAATTGATAAAGGTGTATATATGGTAGGGGGGGGGGGAAGTCGATTTTTGAGCGCCAAGGATTTCGAATAGACATGAAACCGCTAATAATAAATGGCACTAGCTCCCGCCTGTTTCGACTTGGGCTCCATGAAGTACTTTGAACTTTCTCATCCTCCATCCTACAATATCGTACGAAATACTTGGTTCATAATAAGCTAGCCTGTGACGCAAAGGCAGAGACGTCTGCTCTAGAGAGCTTCAGCCTCGTCAGAGAGCTGTTTGTTCAAGGCTATGATTATGCATATCGGTAGATATTAAATCTTCAACACTACGCAACATAGGAGCTCGGTATCTTGACTCGCTGCTTCGAATCCGAGGTTTTCCAGCCAGTGATGGCTGCGCCACAGATTTCCAGTCTCAATACGCTTCGCAGCTCGCGAGGTGGCCGTACACCGCGCCTTGGAAGGCCCATAGGTGCCGAAGAAGAGCGGGCTGCCAACGACAAGATAGTCCAGGGTACCGACAATGATGCCAGTGTCTCCCGATTGAGCGCTGTTGAAGTCGGATACTTGGAAGATCCTTTTGCAAAAGCATTCGTACCCTCTGAGACAGACAGATGGATCCGGAGATTTCCAATCATCAATCGAGGTAGGCTTCTAGATTTCTCAGAAGTAGCTTTGTCGAGGATAGAGTTGAATGCCTTCGGTAGGTACATTCGTAAGGTCTACAGCCATCGATAAACTAGTCTGGCGATTCCTCTCTGCGGGATCTAGCGTCAAGAAACAGATCATCTCTCTAGGCGCAGGGTCAGATACTCGCTGCTTTCGCCTGCAGACCGACGTGTTCTCTCGGCTGCATCCTTTCGTCTACCATGAACTGGACTTTGCAGAAAACACTGCCGGGAAAATAAGGGCTATCACGAGTGTTGCCAAGCTGAATCAATGCATTCAGGGGCCTGTTGATATTTCGACTGATGGGACTGGGCTCCATTCTCCAATGTACCACATCCACCCCATTGACTTGCGGTCTCTTGCCTCCTCAACAGATGCTTCTGAGCAGAATGCTCAGCCAACGAGCCTGGCGGGTCTCGATTGCTCACTGCCCACTTTGCTGATATCAGAATGTTGTCTTGTGTATCTCCACCCCGCAGCTGCGGACGCGGTGCTAAATCATTTCACTCACCTGTTTTCAGCCGAGACACCCCTCGGCCTAGTTATTTACGAGCCGTTCAACCCCTTTGACTCTTTCGGAGAAGTGATGGTGTCGAACCTCGCAGCCAGAGGCATAGTCTTGCAGACGCTTCAGAAGTATCACTCGCTGGACGTACAGAAAACTCGTCTTAAAAGCCACGGTTTCTCAAGCGCTGAAGCTGCGGATGTTGACTTTCTGTGGGAGAACTGGATCACTGCCAAGGAGAAGGAGCGGATAGCTGAGCTGGAGATGGTAGATGAAGTCGAGGAGTGGAGATTATTAGCGAAGCACTATTGTGTTGTATGGGGCTCGAGAGGCACAGATGACAGCGTTTGGGAGAGGTGGAAAAACACACAGGACGGTAGAAGTCCTCTAAATTGAAATGAAGCGTGCTCAGCGCCAAGCCCCTTTCTTCGCCATGCATAATGCCTCGTTATAGTCACAGCCGTGAGCCGATGCACCATACGCCTTTATGATGCTTCTCAACCGATTCCCCCTTTACTCCAACTTATCGAGATGCTCTAACCGAGTTAACACGACTTGCTTACTCGTCTCTTCGATCTCTCCAGCCAGAAACACCTCGTCGAGTATCGCATAGACCTGTCCATCAAACATATCAGCACTCACACCTCTTACTACCCTCCGCTCATACGCCCTTGCTCCCTCACCGCCCAATCCATATTCACAAATCCCCCCCACAACAATGCCCACATCCAACCGCCGCCCAATAACCCCACTCACCTTATAAAAGTTAAACACCAAATCCAGCTCACACACATTCCCAAAGAACGCATCCAGCACCTCCACAAAGAAATGTATCGCCTCCAGATACGCCAGCTCGTTATCGTTCGCATCCACACAGACACAGAAGAACAGTCCCGCGTAGCGCCGGTAGACGATTTTCGTAGAGCGGAACTCAACGAAGTTCGATTGGTGCTTTTGGTCCCGCGGCGCGATCAGGCGGTGCACCTCGCCTTTGAGCTTAACCTTCTCTTCGTCCTGCGGGGGGAGTCGATTAGGAAGAGGTGAGGGGGGGAGGGAAAGGAGGAAGGGAAGCGGTGGGGGGTTACGCTGTATGGTGCGTACCATTTCGCCAGGCGGGTTTTGCCTCTGGGTGAGCGGGGTTAGTGCGAGCTTGGTGTTTGAAGAGGGGACGAGTACGGCTTACTGGCGGTTTTGAACAAGGATGAAGGAGAGCACCATTGGTGCTGTTGGATCTCGCGGAGCGAACGGAGATGGTCCTGGAAGTTTGTTCTCTCTTGATACCGTGCGGCAAGTATGCGCCGGCGATAAGGCAGCCTTCGGAAATAACGTGCTCATAGTGCCAAGCCACGATGTTAGCCGCCGGGCGACGTTAGTCAGCTTGCCAAGACACTCATTCTGAGTATCTGATGACTAATTAAGCTAACTTCATTGGACTCACCGATGCCAAGCCCGCGTGACGGTACATTCCGCTCTCCGCAAGTAAGGTAGGTACATCGCAATGTCAGTGAGTTCACGATGCATACGCTTCCCAGTCATATCTCCCGAGCGTGATAGAGATTCTCTTTGCTTCCGTAGTTCCTTGAAATCTTGGTTTTTGGAGAATCTGCTGGATGCTATGCCCATGAGAAGCCGGAATTTTCTTTGATGCGGCTTCCAATTTTTCAATTTTTCACTCTAGAAATGCCGTTCCCTGGCGATAAAAAACTGATATTATACTTCACCCTTTGCTTTCTTCCTGCTTACGAGCTTTCACCGGTAAGCATGGATTACCTGCGAGGGTTGAGCTCTAGCATCAAAACCGTATAACTTGTGCAGAGAAAAGATCCTCAGAGCACCAATACTCAACCACCCCCATCGAACGTCACACTTAGGAAGACCTAGGAGACTACCGCGTACGGCCTCTTGTCCTTGTACTCAAGACTTGATGTACTCCGTTACCTGCGTGTTGTCGAGGAACTCGACCGTGGTCTGTGGCAAAGTCGCAGAATCAGTCGGCATAATGGTAACAACAGTGATCCCATTCAGCTGTCCCTTGAAATCACAGAACTGGAGCTTCGGATTTGCAACCGTCCCGTAGTAGGTACACAGCACCGAGACCGTAGTCCCATCTGTCTTTGTGGCCTTGAATTGAATCGTGCAGGCCTGAGGAACGCCAACAGAGGCTTGGGTAGTCACGGCGCATCCTGCGTAGGTGCTGACCAAGTCAAAGGAAGTGACAGGAGAGCCGCTGTACTTGGAAGTGATGTTGGCTGGATGGCCAGCAAGCATGTTGTTCAGTGGGACGCTGGTGGCGGTGTTCTTGATAGATTGCGAATCAGCATCGCTGTTCCAAGCCAACGTTGTAGTTTGTTCGGTGAAAATGAACGGGTTACTGAGATGGGTACTTACAGGAGAGCTAACGGAGCGAAGAATGCTGACGCCGTCATTGCGAGCATTGAAGCTGCCAAAGACGAGACCGTTGTAGGGCGAGGGGATGGGGCTGAGCTGCGCTAAGGCCGGATTGGAGACAATATCGTCGTACTGTCGGGAGTGTTCAGTGGTAAGGCATTGCGCACAGGATTGCGTGGAGACTTTACCTTGATGAGGATGGACTTGGAGGTAATGGTCGAGAAGACCGGAGTCGTGCAAAGGGTGAGAAGTGCAAGGGACCACATGTTGAGAGAACCTAAATGAAGAGCAAGATGGAAATGGACACGGGATAATTTGAAGAATCTGCTGTTTGTTGCGTTTGAGATGGTGGTCCAGGAAATCGAGGTATGTCAGTCTTCCTTATATACTATCTTCTCCCACCTAGAGCGATGAGCCCCACATTCTTCGTACGACCTCTGAACCTCAATGACGTGGTCGGCGGCAAATGATTCCAGAATCCTACTGCTGTCGCAGAGTGTTCTCCTTGCCCGGCCTTGATCATTGCAAGGACCTCGCCACACCTAGAGGGCTAGAGCTCGCCATACCATAATATCCGCATGAAGCAACCACGGAGCATACGCTTCCGATGCGTTTCTCGCGAATCAAAGCCAGATTCCCATGGCATGTCTCCAATCTCGTCGGCTGAGGATTCATTAGTTGCTTTGTGGGTGGAGACCTCGGGCACGGTGATGCTCGGACTTGACATCAAGACTCGGAGAGCAAGCGAAGTGAAACAGAAAAGAAGATCCAGTCATTACAAAATCAGTAAAGGAGTTGTGGGGACTCGATCCGAAGGTCTCTGTAACTCCGTGGAGGTATTTCAACATGAGGCCGGGGTTGAGAAGCAGACTGTCTGTGCATGTGCGTATCCTATGCTTTTATAACGAAGCTTTCCCTTGATCATAGATGGATGACAAGCCAGACTGCAGAACTCCCGGGCCTGATCTCATGCATGGCTACTAAAGGAAAGCATGTCTTGAACAACAAGGAGGAGAAAGTGAGACAGAGTAGCCACGTGTATTTCGTGGAGCACTTCCCTTCAGCATGAGCATGAAGCGGACACCGCTCGCTATACTCAGTGCTATGCACCAATCTTCATGCCACAGCCGCATGAGAGTACTGCCGCCGCACATACTCGAATAGCTACCAGCTGAGCAGGTTGCATGGCGCTGCTGCCCTGGATACAATACCCGTAGCCCATGCTTTCGAGCCACGCCGGTCATCAACCCGCACATGTCCCCCTGGATGATCCATACACCCACGTAATGCACATCATGACATCAACTCATCCAGCATAACTTCAATCCTCGTCGTTCGAATGGTCCCAGTCCTTTCTCTCAATAAAACTCCCATTGCTCCCACTCCAATCTAACTTCGCAAGGAACTCTTGCGGGACCGTGGGGATATACCTCCTCTCCCGCTCTCGATTCGCACCGCCGTATCCACCACCATAGCTGAGTCTCATGTCCACCGTCGTCGGCAGGGAGAACTGTAGCATGTGGGCGGGGTTCATCAGGAAGCTTTCGAAGGCGGTGTCGTCCTCTTCAAGCGGCGGCCCGAAGTTACTAACTTCGCATCCTAGACCCTTCGGTGCGGGAGCGTGGGCTGGCGGCGCGTCAGAAGGCCTTGGCGTGTTGTTTAGTCGCTGCCGAGCCTGCTTTCTCGTTTCCGTGGCGAGGCTGGCTAGGCGTTTTCTCGTGGGCTTCGGTAACCGCGATTCGTCCTTTTCGTATCGATAGTGATCTGCGGAGTGTAACAATTGCTGAGCTGTCAGACGGGTCATCTGACTCAATGTGTTCTCTAATGAGTCAAGAGAGGTGGCATTGTCCCCCAGCGAAGAGAAGCATTGCAGCCACTGTAGGAGTTGGATTATAGGAGTGAAGTGTTTGCGGGCAGCGTCCATGGTGTTCTCTCCGGATGTTGAGAGGGAACCGTTTTCGTAGTGCTCTGGCGTTCGGTTATTTGCACGCGCCCAGTCCTCGAGGACAGAGATATTCATCCGTATTTGCATTGCTTTGGTTCGGGCGAGGTACTTCTTGTCGGATAATGTGTGGTTGAATAGTTCGGCACCTATCCAGTAGAAGAGTTGTGCGAGGATTTGGGATATGATGACGGAGTGTATGTCGTAAAGATCAAGGACAAAGAGGGTTGATGATAGTAGTGATGTGACATTTCTTGGTTCAGGTCGTGTCCTCTTATTTGGTGGAGGAGGCTTGTAGCTCACTGGTTCAGGAGCTTGATTCTTATTCTTGGATCTGAAAAGGTTCCACTCCCCTGCGAACTCAAGGTCCCCGAAAGGGATCGTCTCAAAATCGAGGACTGCGGCATCAAGTATTCGTTCCATCCTTCGTTCAGCGTCCCTGATAATGAGAATGAAGATCTCATTGATAAGTTCCACTAGCTGTACCTGAAATTCCGTGGTTGCTCCTAGAAGTCCCGCATCTTTTTGAAGGTAATGTAACAACAACGTGGCATTCGAAATCCAGAACGCCAATACAGTCATGTCCCACTGATGTCGTTCGACCTTAGTGTTGATTTTGTCCATCGCGGAAACAAGCAAAGTAGCTAATAGCTCCGTACTTGCATGATAATGAGCGTACCGAGCAGCCAGGAAGAGAATATTTGCAGGCACAGGCTTCTGCGAAGGCGATCGTTGGGGCGTCATCTCTGTAATGATGATGTCCAATATTCGACTAAGCTCATTTTCCTGAAAAACGAACATTTGATCGTTCAAGCACCTGTCCCAGACGAAGTCTTGTTGCTCTTCAAGCTCTTCGGGGCTCTATTGGGACTTCAGCTATGTCTGCGAATGCTGCAAGGCATTGGGTCTTACTTCCGGATGCTCGTCCATGACCAAACTAGACAAGTCGACTTCCAAATTGATGGAGCTTTCCATCATCATACGTCGTTTCATTTCGTTCTCTTCCATCTCTTGCTCAAATCTGTCTTGGGAAAACCCGTTATCATAAAAGTCCTCGCCAATGCCAGAATCACCGATGTGGTAGCCGTTCTTTTGTAGAAAATCCGATATCTCGCTATTTGGGGGAGCAAAGTCGGAAGCCGTCCGGCCTGAAGAAGACTTGATATCTGGAGAAGCACCATGGTCCAGCAGCGTTTTGGCAATGTCCTTGTGCCGATTGGTCATTGCCCACATTAAGGATGTCCATTGATTCCTGTCCTGCCGATCAATATCCGCACCTGCATCGAGCAGAGCCACCACTACCTCCAGATGGCCCTGAACGGCTGTTAGATAGTCCAGGAAGTGTATCAAGACCGCCCAAACTCACAAAGCAACTGGCATAGATGATAGGAGCTGTCCCCTCTTCGTCCGGCGCATTAATGTCAACATATTCCTTCGCTTTTGGCCGCAATAATCTCTGTACCCGCTCCACATCCCCGTTGCTGGCAGCATTGTGTAGAGACTTCTGTAGTAAGCTTTTCTTTTCGGCATCTGACATGGACTTGTCTGTGATGATGCTATCTTCGTCCTCAACCGCAGGGCCATCATCACGGTGGGCTGCTTGCGCCGCCAGCATTTCCAGGAGTCTTGTGTCATTGTCTTCAAGCCGCTGTTGCAAGCGATCATCGTTCTCGAAGTCATGGTCGTCCAGTGAGAGTTTAAAGCCGAGTGGCTGAGCTGGAGTTGGACTGGTCAGGAATTGCGAAGAACCTGCGCATCTGGCTTAGCATGAGGCTCCTTTTGTACTCCGCTCTTCATGGAGCAATTAGGAGTCCGCACCCTACCTTGCCAGGCATCGTACATTTCTGTCTCGCCTCCATAGCTTCTCACTGGCTGTCGGTCGTCTAGAGACTTGGGCAGATCCGCTGGCAGTTGCCTGGACCCTGTGGGCGCATCCTCATACACTTCGTCCACATTTCCATCCTCCATGTAGGGATCGGACAGGTCCATCGTGATCGCAGGGCGTAAATCTTTCAACGAACTCTGCCTCGAATATCATAGTTTCCTGCAACCATCATCATTGCTTATATTTGCGTCAGAGTCTTGGGCACTGAGCAAGCTTGTCCCGCGGCTATAAGAGCCCTCCAGATAGCTTCAGGTTCTCAATACACCAAGATTGAGTGACACAGTTGAGCTCATTGCACAGTACGACCGATATACAGCCGAAGTCACGTGCAGAGCGTCATGAATCTATGAATTTGAGAACTTGCTTGACTGTTTCTTGTAATGGAGGTACATTCTCGTTCAGTCTTGCTGTAGCATTAATATTTCCTTCCAATTGTATTATGTAGGTTGTCCCTTCATATTTATTGTTCTTTGCCAATGCAATGCTTGTGTTAAAATCGATGTTTATCTGAAGCACTCTAATGAGGCCTGGGATTCCGCTTAGTGCTGTCTAAATACACCGTGTATCGAAGCCTTACTTTCAATCTTCGTTTAACGTTAGAAAACTCGACTTGACGGGCTGACGACGGAGCGATCGGCCACGAAGACTCGTAAAGAGGCGAACTCCTGCTTTACTACATGAGTCATGAGCTCGGCAAACAACACTGAAGTGGCAAATGGTCAATCAAAAATCCCCGCACAAGAGCACGACAGCGAAAGTGCTCCTTTGTTGGACCACGATGGCTCGGAGCATGTTGGGGGGAATGATGGCAACGCTAAAGCAGCTGGGAAGACGCAGAGATACCTTAGAAAGTCTGGACGGTGGCTTCTCAAGAATCGCATGGTAGTTGCCATTATTACCTTACTGATTGGTGGTTTCATTGCCCTCTGCGTCTACTTTGGAGGTATGTGCGACTACCAATTATCCTATGCACCGGCATGTATGGGCGATTCTTGATTGGAGATGCCCTTTTTTTACAACCTTTAACCGGCTCTCTGACTGCATCGCTAATGTCTCTCGACGGCCCATCGTTTCAGCATTGAGAGATCATTTGCAGATCAGACTATCGTCAATTAGTCAACACACTTTTCGTACATGTTGCTAACCGGTCTTAGCCATCTACAATGCAGAAAACCCCAAGTCTGAATCTTCTACGATATGTGTTACTCCAGGTTGCGTGCTGGTAAGTTAACCTCTTTCTCCCCCCAGCGAGCATTCTTATTCCTATCTGAGCGTCTCAAGGGTTCCGAAACGTGTTGGCGTCTGCCCCAAAGATGACCTCTGTGTGTCCTGGAATACTGACTCCAAAAACCTGTAGGCTGCTTCGGAGATCTTACAGAACATGTCACCTAGACACCACGAGATCGATCCGTGCATTGACTTCGATGCATTTGTCTGCGAGGGGTGGCGAGAGAAAAACGACCTTCGAGATGATCAAGGCGGCTCCTTCACAGGCACGCAAATGGCAGAGAACTCCCAGATGATTTTGCGGCACATCCTTGAAACTTCATTTTCAGACTCTCATCCGCGAGTAGATCCGGAGACTTCTGCAGAAGGGGCCATCTTCCAAAAGCTCAAGGATGGCTACAATGCCTGTATGGACGAGGACCGACTAAAGAAGATCGGTTCCGAACCTCTGCTTAACATATTGCTGAAAATCGAAGATTTATGTCCCGCTACAAGGCCTCATCACGGGTTTGAATCTTTTCCTAAACTACTGCATCAGTCACAGAAAGGTCTAAGATACGATGGAGAGAACCAGCTATCGACTACCGTCGCCTACCTGATCAGCGTTGGCGTGACATCGCTGGTCTCATTTTCTGTTTCTGCTGATGACAAAGACCCAGACTCTGTCGTTATTTCAATGACCGCCCCGCGACGACCAGGACTCCCCTCGAAAGAGTACTATCAAGATGCCAAAATGCTTGAAAGCTACTCGAGCACTATTGGCCAGGTTCTAGAATCATTACTCCGCGAAGCCATGCCAAATGCGACAGGCTCATCAGACAATGGCAGCGACCTCGGCATGTACAATGAGGGACTTGTAAAGGCGTTGGTCGATTTTGAAACAAAGCTCGCTGGAGCTACGCCATCAGAGGAAGAAGCCGAAGATGTGACGCAGTACTATAACCCATTAACGCTGGACGAAACTAGATCTCTAGTGCCACAGCTTTCAATACACTATATCATCGCAGGATTAGCCCCAAATGGGTACGTTCCTGAGCGCATAATTGTTGGCTCGCCATCGTACCTCAGGGCTCTCTCAGATATTCTCAAAAATACCAGTGCCGAAACGATTCAGGCCTACTTTGTGTGGAAAACGGTACAACGATATGCTTCCAGGGTGGAAGACGACGCCTTGAAGCCCCTACTCCAATTCAACAACCAACTACTTGGAAAAGCTCCAGATGCCACAGAAGAGCGGTGGAGAACCTGTGTCAACGTTGTCGACGATGGTCTGGGCTGGATCCTGAGCAAATTCTTTATTGAGAAGGCATTCTCTGAGAAAGCAAAGGATTTCGGCGAGCAGATCGTCTCTGACATCAAGACCCAGTTTACCAAGAAGCTCAAAGTAGCCGACTGGATGAGCAAAGACGTTCGAGAGCTCGGGATCAAGAAAGTGCACAACATCGTGCAGAAGATTGGCTACCCAACCAAAAGCCCTGATATACGCAACTCATCAGCCTTGCAGGAGTATTACCAGACTATCAACATCTCCAGCACGGCATTCTTCGAGAACGCCATCTCCATCGCCAAATTCGAGACCGCTCGCCAATGGTCCGCACTGGGCAAGCCCACCAACCGCGACGAGTGGGGAATGTCAGCACCGACCGTCAACGCCTACTACAACCCAGCGGGCAACGAGATCGTATTCCCAGCAGGCATCATGCAGGCCCCTGTCTTCTACCCCGACAGCATCCCCCCGTATCTCAGCTACGGAGCCTTCGGATCAGTCAGCGGCCACGAGCTCTCGCACGCCTTCGACTCTTCGGGCAGACACTACGACGAGACCGGCAACTTCACAGAATGGTGGGACCATGCGACCATCGAAGCCTTCAAGGAAAAAGCCCAGTGCTTCATCGATCAATACCACGAGTTCACCGTACCAGGCCCCGGTCCTGGAGACGAGCCGCTCCACGTCAACGGCAGGCTCACCTTGGGCGAGAATATCGCCGACGCAGGGGGTCTGAGCGCGGCGTTCGCAGCATGGAAGGACGTGGAGAAGAACAAGCCCAGCCAGCTCCTCCCAGGCTTGCAGCGTTTCAGTAAGGAGCAGGTGTTCTTCATCAGCTATTCGAACTGGTGGTGTGGGAAAACAAGGAAGGAGGCCGCTGTTGATCGCATCTATCGTGATCCGCATGCGCCTACCTGGGCCAGAATCATTGTAAGTTTTCTCTTCTCTTCCAACCAGTCGCCGCATTGGCCAGGGGATAGATAGATAGCCCATGGTCGATCGGCCCACCATCGATCCGTCAATTCGTTCACAAAAGATTGCCAAAACGAGACCCTCCTGCTTGACAAGTCCCCTAAATTGAGGCACCGGAACTAGCTGACATCGGCGTAGGGCACAATGGCTAACTCGCGCGAGTTCCGCGAGAGCTTCAACTGCCCGCAGAAGAATCCCACCTGTGAGCTTTGGTAGACAACAACAACAACAACAACAACAGGTCCCATATGACAACTTGCAATCCGCAGATACGAGTCGTTAGCGTACATACATATGGCAGAAGATGGGAAACGGGGGTATACATGGGTTTTTGAGATATGGATCAGGGTGGCACATATGTGATTTGTACATACATCTGGCCCAGGAGGGGCGTGGGGAAATGTAGGACTTAGTATATAGCTGGGGGAATCAGCCATCTCACTATTTAGGATTGTAGGCAGGAAGACCGAGCGTGCTGTGAGACGATCAATTGTGGGAAACACAACGTTGAGAGCTTCACCTGATCCGTACGCCTGTTCGAAAGGCTCTTGATCAGGATGAAGTAAGGAGATGGAGAACGCAACGATCTGCTTGTCCCCCCCTAGCGAAAAGCGATAACATTGTACTGTACTTATGTCAATTTCATCCGCTTCCAGCACGCTCGATTATCTACTAAGAACGATCCCCATCGTAAGGTAACGTAGCCAAAGGATACCACGCCCTATCCTAGCCTGTATACCCCAATAGAATCTCCCATTCATAACGACATAACGTTCGTAATAATATGCATCATTACCCGACCCAACCCGTACCAGGGCAGAACAACAGGAAATGCATGCAAAAAGGAAAAAAGGAAAAAAGCCGACGGCGCTATCCTAGCCCGAGCCCCCATCCTGGTCGTACAGCCGTGAAAGATGTGATATCCAATAATGTCTCCTGCGTATCATGATAACATACCCAATCACAAGACCGAGTATCCAGTCGACCAGGCGAACCCCCTACTCCAACTCCTTGCTCTTCGCCCTAATCATCTCATCGCTCAAACTCGCCATCCAGAGACACCTCTCAATGGCGCCATCCACCGGCTTGAGCTGATACTTAGCACTCGCATCAATGAGCCGCAGCAGGCTCTTCACAATACTAGCCGTCGTGCGATAGCGCTCGAAATTGACCAACGGCATGCCCTCCCTGGTGCTCGCAATCTGGCTCGGCTTCTGCGAGTTGTAGGTCAGGTCGTGGATGTACATGGCGACGACGGGGATGCAGCCCTCGTCGCTGTTGACGGTCTCCATCTCCTGGCGCAGGTTGTGGAAGTTCTTAATGGGCGTCACCAGCGTCTCGAGCTCGGCGAGGGTTTTCTTCTCGGCGGCGGGCACGAGCTCCCAGGTTTTGGTCAGGCGGGAGCAGTCGATGGAGGCGAGGGCGATGGTCAGCTGGAGCATGGTGGCGTAGTTGTGGGTTCGCCGGGCGTGCGCGGCGATGTGGATGTATTTCATGACGCACATGGCGCGCTCTTCCAGGCCTTGGGTGAGGACGATTTCGGACAGGGCCCATTTGACGACGATGTTGAAACGGGCGGTGACGAGCTCGATGCCGGTTGCGTCTTGGGTTCGGAGGAATTCGACCCAATTCTGGGTTGAGGGGGAGTTATGGTGCCAGCGCGAGTTGATGAGGTCTTGCCAGTTGATCTCGTTGAGGGCGTCTTTTTCGATTATGGTAAACTGCTCGGCAAGGACTTTGGAGTCGAATGAGAGGACGAAGGGTATGTGACGTCGAGTCAGGAAATTCCGAGTCATGGTTGGAAGAGGCTGATCAATAAGTGTCTTTAGAGTGTCTGGTGTTCGAGTCTTGGGTAAATCACCAATTCTGTTGACTGGTGATGGCTCAGGAGTAGGAGGCTTGCGTTGGTCTGCAAAGTGCTGGGCTTGAGATGCTATCTTGGCTGCGTTTTCTGTTGTCATAGGAGGCGAAGGCAATTGCCCAGACGTATATCCAGGGGTTGGAGTCATTGCTCTATCCTGAAGCAGCTGGGCAGACGATCCGTACGCTCCATCATCGCGCTCGTCGTCCTCCCCAGAGACGTCTGAAGACAGATCGCTGAGGAACTCATCTTCATCAAGTAGAAACGAGTCCGTCGTAGTAGGGATTGATGACAGATATCTCGTCCTTCGGGTGCTGCCTCTATCCTGGCTTTGGTCTACTGACAGTAAAGAGAAGTTCGACCGATCATCAAGAGCGTCTAAGCTAGGACTGAAGAGAGGCCGTGGAACCGAGACTTCTGTAGCATCTGTCATCGCTTTGCCTCGATTCTTCGACTTGGTACTGAGGCCGCGCTCCAGCAGCGGCGTAGAGTTGTAAGATTCCTCGGATTCTGCGTAAAGACTCCTAGTCATGTTGTTTCTGTAAGCATAACCTTCATCGTTGGCTGCATTGGGTGGTTCGAATTGTGCCGGCGAGTCTGCCGATACAGGAGCTGGTATCACCGTTGTTCGCTGAGGTTGAGCGTGGGTCTCTTGCGTACTGGAATCCGGGCTTTGACTTGGTAACCCAGATTGTCCGCCCACCCCAAGCGGATCGGGCAAAGCCAGCGAACCATCAACGGGACTTTTCCGGTACTTGCCTTCGAGCTTCAAGAGCGTCGCCTCAATGTCACCTCCGTCATCATCCGGGATTCGAGCGAATTCTGCGACGGCCGCTTCGAAGGAAGGTCGTAAAGCTGGTTGCGAGGAGTGCGTCCGTACAAGGGACAACTGCTTATCTGCTTTACTCAACACACCCGATGGGATCGATGGAGGGCCATGGGAAGCTTTGCGCTCGAAAGTTCCTCGGGTCCCTCGTTTTCGAAGTAGCTCTGAACCACGCATGGAATCCGAGAATGTTGCGATTGAGCCTGTCGACCGAGGACGAATAATAGGTTCGAGGTCGTGCACGTTCTCATTGGCTCGAAGATCGCCGCCTGGTCGCCGTCTCAGCAATCTCTGTTGGGGCGGTCCATCAGGGTTGTTCGTAATCCATGGTGCGTTGGAAGCGTCTGTTGTCTCCCAATCGTCCTTCGGCATACCACTTTGGAATGATGCGTATCCCCTGATCGATTTTGATCCTGAATGGTTAGGAACATAAGATCTACCGCTGGGAGCTCTTGAAAGACCACGACGCGGGGAAGAATGTGCACGGCTATTCCTTGAGTCTGCTTCGAAACTTGGACGATTGGGCTCATCGCGAGATCCGACGACATCTACCATAGGTGGCAGAGAACCCAGAATATCTGCTAGTCCTCCTTTCGACGGAGGTCTAACAACAGGAGCATAAGAAATTGCCTCAGTTTCTGAGACGGCTTGAGTCGAATGTGGTAGAGTATTATTATATTTCTCGGTTCTGGGTACATCGGATTTTTCGGGTACCATTGGCGTCGAGAATTGCGGAGGAACACGAGGCATAGGGGGCTCCGCACCCGTATCGTCCACAATAACAATGGAGCGACTGCCATAAGTGGTCGCACTATGATTCCTAATCAAAGGCTCGGGATGACCGCCCTCCGGAAGTTGAACAGAATCTGGTGATGGCTGCTCGCGCTCATTGCCAGAAGCGACGCCAATGCTACTGAGTGGTTGCAGTTGCGCTTGGGACATCTCCTGTAACGCACGCTGAAACATCTCATGGACGTCTGCACAGAGAAGGTCTATCCGGGTGTGTTTTTGGACGGCCTCAAGTTGCTGCGCGTTACCATCAAGTAGTTTTGCAGCTTTCGGAGGCATATTGACCGGCCTACCGCCTGGAATCGGTGGCACGGGAAAGCCGTGTCCGAGTGTATTTGTTGACTGCATGGCATGAATTTGCTTACTGCTCAAGGCTCGACGGATGCTGCCAAATATGTTCCTCATTCCCGGTGTCAGCGGAGATGGGTTCCTAAGATCCTCGAAGCTATCATCATCGAGGTTGTGCATGGTAAAGGCCGGGAATTCGCGAGTCGGCGATGGTGGCGCAAAAGTATCAATATAGGGTGATCCAGGCGGCACGACGCTCCCTCGTATCAGGCTACCGGAATGCGGAAATGTCAATACTGAACTCTCTGCAGACCGTTCCTGCATACACGGCAATGAAGCCCGCTTATCTCTGAATGCGTCGGAAAAGCTTCCACTTCGCTTGTGAGCATGCTTTGGACGAGATCCTGCGTCACTCGAAATCGCTGAAGGAGCGGCTGGGCAAACCCTTTTCACCATTGCTACAGGAACTGGATGTGCGCTGAAACCTTCTTTCGGGTGGGCCACCAATTTTCTTAGACTACGTCCCGGTATTGTACATGACATAGCCTGGACGCTTTGTTCGCTTGTAGGCGAGGTAGGCAGACTTCGAGAGGTCACAACCGAGACTTGACGTTCAGGACCCGTGCTACTGGTGTTGCCAGCTTCTAGAACAGCATCAAACCAGTTATTGAGCGCAGTGACAGCCTTGTCGGGATCCACCGAAGATTCGATTCGTGGGGGGGTCACACCGATAGGTCTGTTCCAGAGCTGGCTGGGGTGGGTGAGCTGACTGTCACGGCTGCCAGAGATACCGCCAGGATTGATGTCGAGATCCCGTCGAAAATCTTCTTCTGATAGGGAAACGTCCCAGTATAAGGCGCAGCGGCCATTCCAGCATTTCTTCAAGTCCAGAATCAGCTTCACGTCACTGGAGGCTTTCGGTCGCTCGCGGACGAGCTTTGACAATGCATTGAGGCGCTGACAAAAATCTACACGGAGATCACGGTCGCCGACAAAGTCGTAAGGGAAATAGTTCAGGATCCAATGACGAAGGGCAGCGAACGCCCTCACTCGAATGACCCGACCATCGTCATCAAGTCGATTGATAGCCCATTCGAAGCGAGCAAGCAGATATGCAAGAAGATCGCGAGTCGAGAGATACGCCCGTACGGTGAGAAAGAAGTCGGAGAGTAGCTCATAGTCTAGAAAGGTTTTGGAAGTTATCTGAGCTATTATCCGAGCGGGCGTGGCAGCGGTAATTTCTCTGGAGTTGGGCGAATAGCGGACAATGGCAGGATCATCTGGACTTGCGGATATATCATCATATATAGACGCAGTGATCGGGTCCTTGGAGCGATGGAATGTAACCGCTGTAGTCGTGGTAGCGTCGTTCTTGGGGGCAATCCCGATAGAGAACGGTTGCGCTGAAGAATGGGAGTGTCGGCGTGATAATACAGAGCGAGACTCCATACCAGGAGGGATTGGAAATAATCCCTCATGTTCAGGTCCCGACATGATGGAAACCCGGGTGTCCTCGTTCACAGATGCTCCAGTGTGGACAGAGCTATGAAGGAAAGCGGTGCCCCGGGCGCTGAAGTGCGGTGTCCCAAGTCGATAATGCGGTATTGGGACTTCCAGCGTATGCAGGACAGGTTGTTGTGGGTTGGCATCTTGTGGCTTTGGGCGATCGATTACCACCTTGAACGCCCCAAGACCTTGTCTGTGGCTTGCATTTGGATTCTCCACAGTTGAGAATGACTGAGTACGTGGGCGCGAGGTCGAGTCGGAGCGCTGTGTCCGTCGATTACTGGATTGGGCGCGCTTTGGGCGTGTTGGTGTTTTTGAGGTCTGCGTATCAGACCACATGCTCGCACGTGCTTCTTCGGGAGCTGCAATCTTCACGGCTGTGTCTGCGCCGGCACTATTGGGGGGTGTAGCAAGTGGATACACGAATTGCGCTATGGGAGGTTTCTGCTGGGATCCTGGCGCAATCGGTCTAAAATGCAGTCTTTTAGCTAACATCCACCAAGCATGCCAGTATTGGCATCTGAAGAAGCACAGCACGCTCTACAACCAAGGTTTCACTTACCTCAGGTAGATTCTGCCATTATTCCCTACATTCGCCACGGTGAACTGTCGGCCCTCTCTACTACCAGCATTGCCATCTGGCGCGATGTCTTGATTGTGTCGATTCGTAGAGCGCTGTCGCATCACCTCTTGGCTGGTCTTGACATGACGCAAAGAGTTTTGGCGGCCTCTGCTATGTTCTCGTCCAGATGCCTGTAGCCTCGTTGATGCACCATTTGGCAGGGGGGGTCTCCTGTAGTTTGCATTTTCTTGCATGTGTCCTTCAGGGTCGATGAACCTGTCCAGACGTCGTCGGCTCAATTTTCGCTTCAAAGGCGCGGAAAATGGATCTGAATTGTAGCGTTGGTCTCCAGCCACAGGCAGTACTGGTGGCATAGTTGGAGCGATCATCATGGTCTGGATGGTGGAAGTCGGTGGGAGCTAGACAAGACCGCCCCAGTGAGATCAGAAACAAAGGAGCCTCCTACCCAAGTCGGTAGTCGGGCAAATAGCGATCTTAATCGACGGCAGTGATCGGGTAGCACGACAGAGTATGCGAAGCGTTGGTCGCCCGAGAAGCAAAGCCCAGCTGGAAGGTCATGATCTCGTAGAGAATGAGAAATCCAAGACCGGTGGTGGATGTTGATTTCCGAGACAAGTGAATCGTGGCGACAGGACCTGAGCGGATGATGCTATGTACAGTTATCCCGGGCGGTGAGAGCAGGACTTGGTGGGTAGGAGAGTTAGAGCAAGTGCACCAAGGTCCCGAACGGAGGGATGCTTCCAAGAGGGGAATCACGGGACTGCCTACCGTGGGTGGCCAGCCGCTGATTGGCGCTACTTTTAACGTTATGACAGGACGAATCTGGAGATCGATTGGCTTGCCCCACACGCAACGCGCAACGCGCATCACGCATACATGCAGCGCTCGACTACCGTTATATTCCCGTACGTGCGCCTTGTACATAGCACTCGAACCTGTCATCCCTTCCTATGTAAATGTTGCTTCTGCTTATCCGAGAGGCTTTCGTCGTGAAGCAAGTGCAGTCGGTGGAAATCACCGTCTGTTCCCGAACCGTCACATACCAAGCCTATTTAGATTAGTGTGGTTCATGTAGAGTGTCGCAATTGGGCATGAATGTGCCAGTGCCGGCAACTGCTCGAATCAGAGCGTTGCTGAGACTTTCGATCGGTCCGGGGCACTCTGATCCCTTCCGTGCACGTCGGTGTACCAGACAGCCGGGAAGATGGCTTGGGTGGCTTTATAAACGAGCAACTTTTGTCGTTGCATTAGAAATCGATATCCTTCCTCACTTTCTTGGTCATTCAATGCGTGCGTGCGATTTAGCATTCTATGTTCTAATCTCGAAGGAATCTATTGGCCCAGCAGTGTATTTGAAGCCCTTGGCCTTATCAGTCCATGTCTGTACGAGAACAGTCATAAGGGCGGATTCAATGAAAATCGATTGCTTTGCACTCTGGAACAATGTGCTGAAGAGTTAGCGATAGACAGAATCACCAGTACTGGCCCATCGCTGAAGCGCCCAAACGTTAGAGGATAGCAGTCACGAGATTTGTGGACTGGAAGAAAGCAGCAAGAGCTGGGCTTTCATAGGGGTGGAGGAGCGAGAATAACACCCATCGATACCAGCACATAGGATAAAGCTGGAGTACGTCCAGCACGATCGCCAAATCTCCCTACTACCAGCAGAATCCGGGTTGGACAAACGGCATCCCATGAATCTGAACTTCAGTGGTAACGATTGTCTATCTGTGAGCTAAGACCATCATGCTACCCATTCTCCTTCACAGCTATCAACCTTTCCGTGGGCATGACTTATCGTCCATGTTCATCGTACCCGCCCACTCCTCAACGTCTAATGCCTCAACCCATTGCCTTTCAGCCTGTGAACACTTGGTTTCTCCTAACCCACTCGCTGCCTTGTAGCAACAGCTCTTAATACCGTCTCCAACCGCATTCTTCACAGCACACTTCCACGCACGTCAATTTCTGCTCCTTCTCCATCCCCGTCGTTTCCCTCCAGCTCCTGCCTCCATCCCACATGCTCAACCACGCCTGCTTGACATTCCCCTCATACGTCCCTTCCTGCGTTACTAGGCTCGGCAGCTTTACGTTCATTATTGACCCTTCTAATCGAATAATTGCCAGGTGCCGAGCCGTATCTTCCGGCAGCCGCGAATGGTAAATCATTATCACCGGGACGGGCGGAGGAAGATAGTATTGGTTGGTGACGGGGTCGAAGAACGAGGTAGAGGTCGGTGGGAGGATGGGCGGAGTTGTCGCTTGCGAGAATAGATGACTTGGTTGACGTCTGAGAAGCGGTAGAGGAAGCGGTGGCTGCGGAGATGGAGGAGTCGCTTCACGGGACGGTGTGCCATGAGAGGGCGAGCTCAGCACTGGACATGGTGTCTCCGGCGTGGACGAACGGGCCCAGGCTAGCTCCGCAGGAGATGTTGTAATCGGCGATGAGGAGGGAATATCAGTAGCGGTTGCGAGAGGGTGAGGAGCTGATGTCTCCGTTACGGGTAGTGGTGGGAGAGGCGGTGGCTCGTAGACGTAGGGTGCAAGAGTGGATTTCTTCTTCGCTGAGGACACTGATCCTGAAGTTGTAGACTCTGGTAGTTTTGGGGAGGTGTATGTTATTGACATGGTGTCGAGTCGCTTGAGTCGCTTTGAAAATCGTGATGAAACAAAAGATGACGATGGCATTGGCCGTTTGGTTGAGTTAATGGCGGTGAATGCCATGATGATTCTAAGTCTTGTCCGTGAATGGTTCTGCAGATTCACCGAAGATGAAAGAGCAAGTCTCCAGGTTATATAATGAATGGCCTAAGACGCAGTGAGGGAATTATGCTAGCTGACTGAATGAGTAATTGGTGAACGCAACTCGAGCAGAGAGAATTACCTTGGACCAGAATGGTAGTTTCTGTATCCACAAAAGTATGATGTCTAGGCAACGATCCCACGGAGTCCCAAACGCAAAGAACGAAAGAAAGTATCCTATGCGCGAGTGTTCTGCAAGCTTTAGGGATGTATGCTGAATCATGAGCTTTATGACGGTATAAGTGCAATGTTTTGACGCTTTGTCTCTTGAGCGATGGGGCTTTACTGTCTAAGCGGAACCGTTTGTTCAAGAATTGCCATGCAACGGTGACCATGCCTTGCCAGCACATGGGATCAGGTCATCCGTCTACCAAATCCAGATGCTCTTCAGTCCGCTGGATAACCTCAGCTGAACAGCTCCACTGTGCTAGGAATTGGGCTTTCTCTGTCATCCATTGTACTTTGAGCGATGAAGTGGGGACACATCTTGATTCTTTGCCAGCATATAAAATAAATCAATGGAGAGTTTGATTCCAACTCTCGTTCGTTCTTTGCCGCGGAATACCAGCCTCAATCTTTCGGCTCTGGATCCTCCGCAGGCTAGCAGGTACTACGTCGCTATCCTCGCTTGGAGCTTTCGAGCTTCTCGTCGTAGCTCTTCTTCGTCTTGTGATCCCCGCGTCAGAAGAAGGCACATCGATGAATACATCTCTAGCCTCATCGTCCGTTGTGGCATCGCCGATAGCTGCAACAGTCGGCTTCGGGACTTTCTCTTCAGGAATCGTACTATATTGATGATATGTAGGTCGTGTCAGGAGGCCACTCTGAAACTCGTTCGCCCCGACGATTAGCTTTGTGAGATCGATCAGCTCTTCGAGGAATTCAATAATTTCAGCTTGTGCTGCGGAAGCGGCATTCCAAGCCATGTATTTCCGCCGCACGGCAACCCGATGTGCCATCTTGCCCATTTCCTCCTGTTTCTGGCCTTCGCCCACAGATTGTAGCACCACTTCTCTGACTCTATTGACCATACGCAAATGAGCTAGCCGTGCCGAAGGAAGAAACTGCGGTAGTGGCATCTTGGTAGTCAGGGCTCCGTGGATTGCGAACAATGTAATGGTAACAGAACCAGCTACGTTGCGACGATAGGGGTATATCTCGAACTGACACGCGCTTAATATTCAATTTTGGCGCCATAGTGTCCAATACTCACATTGAATTCTTCCAATGGACCCGAACCATAAGCAGTCCTGAGTTGGAGCATATTGTCCATTCGATCCACGATTTGATGTAGAACGAACAGCATCTATGAAACCATTAGCTGACAGTGAGAGTTTACCGCAATGCGTAGTTCACCTCGGTATATATCAAAGAGAGGGCTTCAAAAGAACCCTTGATCCTCGGTTCGTCAGTACAGAATGGTACTGTAACCATGAGCATGGACTAAAGGGACCACATTTGGGGTCACATTTGGTCTCACAGAATGTCTCCGCAGCAGTCAATGCGCTGTTAGCCTTCCCACTGGCATGCTCGAACTCGACAATTCTATAATTCGGGATGCCCTCGAGATTACGACCTTCTTCGATACCGATTGCGATGACATTCTCCATCTCACTGATCTGGCGAAGGACTGCTGAGATCGATTCGACGAGACGTGTCCGTGCTTTCACGGGCAGCACAACCATCTCAACGATGAGGGCTACGACGCCACCTATCATAAATGCTATCCTTTTCCAAATAGTAAGCCAAAGAACTATATGAGGAGTTAAACGCAATAACTAGTTGTTGTTTACCATCGTTTCAGAAAATTTTCCGTCGCTGTCCCTATGTCTGGATGAGCACTTTGGCCGCATAGTCGAGTAAGAAGGAGGCCTACCTGGCACTGTACCGAGTTCGGTGGAAAGCGCAACGACGCACATCGAAATAATGCTAACCATCCCAGCCTTTGGGTATTTCGTTCCAAGCTGAACGTAAGTAGAGGGAATTACACCTATACAGATTATCACAGCGCATACGACAGGTTCGCCGCCGAGAGCTTCCCACGCTGCCCACCCCCAAAAGCATCCAAGAGTGGTGCCTACTCCGCGCACCACGAACGTCCATACCGACGTGCCTAAGGAGACTTCGGTTACAAAGATAAGCTGCAACGCAGCCCACACTAGACAGCTGTTAGCTACCATGATTATATCTCAACGCTCAATTGTAAAACTCGCCTCCTCGACTTAGGGAAAACCAGGTATTCCATGACGCAACAAATGCTGGCCAAGTCACAAGGAAGAAGCCCACAGTCAGCTTCGCAGCATATACGAAATCGTCGGAATCCTGCAGCCACTCTACCGTATCTGCAATTGTACCCCGGAGGCGTAACGTGATCGTCAAACCCTTCGATGCCTGAGTCCTCTCCATCGACGTTTTTGCTGGGGCTTCAGTCTGATTATCACGTTCGTGGGTCGCCTGCTCTTTCTGCCCAGCAGCTTTCTCTACATCTGTTGCGTGGCCGGCTTGGACCAAATCATCTTTGCTATCAGATGCGTCGTCGCCTGCCTCATCCATGATAGGGTCTTTTGCGGCACCTTGCCTATTTGCTTTTCGACCACTAGTAGGCACGGCTTCGTCCTGCTCGCCCCCACTAGAAAGCCAGCTGGCCCATTTAATTCTAGGTGCATAGAGACGACGCCGGCCATGTCGCTGGTGGCGCAGATCGACCAGCTGACGACAATGCTTTAGCATATTCTGAATATGGGTTCTGTGATCGTTAGTCTATACTTGCACACACACACAAGGTCCGCCTCTTACATACGCGGCTTGAGTGAAATTTAGGAGAAATGAGGAAATCAAAAAGATCTCATCCCTGGGCATGATGTCGGGCTCAAAGCCTTCCAGTTCCTGCTCCATGGCAGCGCTTTCGAGGGCTGAGGTAGTGTCTTTGTCGAAGGTCTGCATCTCGGCTTCAAGTCTGGTCAAAGCCACGTCCAGCTCCTCACTCGCGATGTGATTAGGTGCGTTTTCCCCAGAAGGCAATTCTGCGACGTCCTTGGCCAATGAGCGAGGTCATGTGAATATGCGGCGAGCAGGCACTCACGTATGTATAAACAATGCAAGAAGTAATCAACGTGACAGTCTCGAAGACGGCGAGGCTCAATTTAGCATATGGCTTTTCGACGCGGCGCAGTAGGAATTGGAGAAGACGAACATCACCAAATTCGATCTCTCTGCGAGGCTTGATCAAATCCAGTTCTGCTCTCGTCACGTCCTCGCCGCTTTCTCCCTGTCCCATCGATAACCTCTTTTCACCATCGCGGTGTCCCCCTGTCAACTTCTCGTCGACTATGTCTCCGATCAAAGCGAATTTTGATTCGCAAGTGCTTATGATCGCTACTGTATTGGCAACTAGTTTAATCATTGAACGGCTGCTGATAAACTTGAGCTTCCGTGGCGGCAGCACCGAGAACGCAACTTCGAAATTGCACTCGTTTTGCGCAGCTTTGCACTCTGTCAGCTTTTGCCGCAGACTTCCCTTGAAGCTCGTCAATGCACTCAATGGCAGGATCGGAGGGGAACCAGTGGCCTTACAGGCATCTCCTGCCGGATGCTGATTTCCTGCCATATCCCGCACTTTCTGTCCGATCGTATTGGTTATACGCCTAGTCAGTTTAGGCTTATTGAATCCGTCGGCATCGTATTGATTTGAATGATGGCTTACAGTGGAGCAATCGAGCTGATGATGCAGAAGTTTAGATGTCTTCTGCTTCTGAAAGCTTCTATCCTTAACCACTGTATCGCTCCCGTTCGCCTCTGCACGAGGTTCTTCATGCTCTGCAAAGTAGCGACCGGCCTCCTTCAAGGCCGTGGCTACGTCATTCAATGTTTCAATGGTCGCTTGACCCAAGAAGCTGGAACTGAACTCGGGGAATACAATTAGATTCACAACCAATATAATTCCTATAGCCGTTAAGATGGGATAGAGAATCTGCGTGACCACCGCTTGGGTTACTCGCTTTGCAGTTGACAGTAGCGTTACCGCAGATACAATAACGAGAAGGATGAGACCGGTGAACAGACGCGGTGCATAAGACCGTAGATAGCCGTGAACCAATACGGCTGTTCCAAGAAAGAAGCCTTTGATAGCGTAAGCTGATGGTGGATTATGAAAGACAGTCAGAGAGCTCAGATAAAGTCCTAAGATGGACCATGCAAGTCCCAGTGAAGCACCCAATATTGACAGCGTCAAGGCCTCAACAAGTTGGCCGAATCGCCTGCCTGGATGGCCAAAGACAGTGGTCATAGCTGCAAGATATGCCGCTTTGCCTATGACACTCGCTGCTGCGGGAATGAGACATATGCTGACTGTTGAAACGTATTAATTCGAGATCGTGGATCTTAGTCTTTGACTTACCGGCCACCGTCGTTGCTGTGGTATTCTTCACCATCCGCTGCCATAGTTTCTTCTTTCCTAGGTTCTCGTAAATTTTCAATGCCCGCTTCGCGCCATAGCGGCCGATGCCATGCAGACCCGCCATGATACTGTGGAGCATGTTGTGGCATTGTCACGACCGCTCAGACAATACTTTCCATCGAGGTTTTCGGTTCAGAACGAGGTTGGGACGGGAACAGATGACGGTTGGAACAATAAAGTATCTTTCGATCAGCACGTGACTTTCCGCCACAAGTGTACTAGCTTGGTCTTTGCACCACAGAATTATTAATGGCGAAGGCAAGATAGGTTATTTTATACATGTAGTAGACCGTCGTCGAGGGCATGAGGCCAGCGGTGCTCCCCCTGAGTTTATCTGACATTAGAGATGCTTCAAGATGGTCGATGGTCTGTAGTTATGAGCAGCCGAAATAGCAGTACCTTTGTCACACCAAATGTTCATTGGCACCGTCAAATCGCCATTAAACATAATTTAAAAATTGATTTGGAGAAATAAGCTTCATAAGTCTGTTAGGAATATTGGATTTGTGAACATTTGGATGAGGAGAGAAAACATGCATTGCTCCAAGCTACCAGATACAGAACGCCTAATAGGGGGTATCCAGATTAACCATTCGACCAACGGAGCTCATAATAATCGTTGCTCAGCTTCATTCCATAGTACCAAGTCCCTTCAGATGTTCTCAATAACCCTTGCGTTCATCGCCTGCTGAAATCCGTCGTCAGCACCGGTGTCGAATGGTTGGTTTGCCTTGCTACTTCCGCTACTTCCCTCGCCATTGTAAGCATCAGCCTCCTTCAGCGCAGCCGGCGAAACCGTTTGATTGTTTGCAGGCAAAAAGATCTAAGGTTTCAAAGTCAGTATTGAGGTCTTGAAACATCGGAAGTCAGGCTGAGCAACGTACCACTTTGCTGTTCGCGGTCTTCGCCATCGCCTGCATCGCCTCGAGATATCTGATCTGCATAGCGGGTGCAGACGAGAGGATGTCGGCAGCCTGGCGCATCAACTTCGCAGACTCGACTTCTGCGCGTGCGGCGATAACTTTGGATTCTCCGATACGCTTGGCTTGAGCGGCCATTGATAGCGAATCTTGCAGCTCGTTGCTGAAAATGATGTCCTTGACGAGCATGGACTCCACCTGAACGCCCCAACCAGATGCGACGTCTTCGATGATTTCGCCGATGGATTGTGCGATCTCTTCGCGACGCTCGATGACGTCCTGCAGGACGCGGGCACCTACAACGTGGCGAAGTGTAGTCTGTGTGCGCTCGACGAGGGCTTGGCGAACGTTCGAGATCCCGAAGGCGGCTTTGTGAGGAGACGTGATGTGGTAGTAGATGACTGAGGTGAGGTGGACGCTGACATTGTCCTTGGTCATGCATATTTGCTTCGGCACCTCGACAATTTGAATCTTGACATCAACTTGTATGAGTTTCTCAGAAAGTGGATTGATCTTGACTAGGCCGGGATCGACAGCGCGGTAAAAGCGACCAAACTTGGTGACGAGACCGACATTACCCTGGGTGACAGGTTTGTAGGGGTTAGGGCAGACGACACAGCATGGAATAGCGCCGCAGAAACCGACACAAGTACCGAGAGTATTGACTGGATACCTGTCAGTATAGTGGACGTCCTATGAACATTGAAGGCGTACTCATTGATCCATACCAGCCGTGGCTGCCAGCATCTTCACTCTCGCCTTGCAATGTCTGAGCGTAGGCAGGCTGTAGATCCTCACGACGAGGCGGTTGCACGTTTATCAAACCACCGTTGGCGCCGGCTGGAGCATTGTTGCGAAATCCATTTGATGCTGGTGCTTTGCCGCTGTCCATTGCAGCCATGTCTTGATCTGAGGTAAGCTCTGAGGATGCTATAAGACTGCGTGTAGAAGACAGTTTGATGGAATGTCGACCGGATGCGCGAATTTAGAAACGGACGGACACCGTGCAGCTAATATAGTTGATGAGAATACTCTAGATAAGAAGGAATTTTGGGTGGCGTGTAATAATGGATGGGAGCTTGAGTGGTTTTAGATGACGGCTCGATTGTCTTCGAGTATTCTGAAGGTGCTAGCGTGCAGTCCCCGCAGTAGCAGCTGCGGACTAAAAGCAACCCGCCCTCATCTTAGCGAAGATCACCTGATAGATCATGCGACAAGCAAAGGATTGATTAGGGCAGTGCCAGGGATGGCAGCAGGGCTTTGAATCGCGGGTTCTTCTATCTGCTTCACGGATGGTAGTCCCGCGCTCAGTCAAAGCTTAGCATCTCCAAGCTCCGTCTTGAGACTGCCCGGTTCCAAGGGTCATCGGCGGCGATTTTATCTCTTCTCATATGCACTCCTATTCCTGCCAGGGAGTATTGGTGAACTGAAGTCACTTGGGTACTTAATGAACGCATTCATTCCTTTCACTTCATGAGCGGTACAAAGCCTGGGCAACGAGGAGCAGCACAGACGGTCTGAGCCAAAATCCTGGGCATGTCTCTTCTCTTCTCAATTGAACCTTTTCCTGACGATCTTCATGTCACTCCACGCTGGATCACTTTGCATGGCCCGGGGGCCGGGTTTGCCGGTTGCGCCCAGAGGAACCGAATATGCCTCATCAGGTGAGACCACATTCCTCACGTATGGAAATTAATTTCGCTTCGCCATGTTGATGCGACTGACACGTGATTGCAAGCGAGGGGCTTCCTTCGTAACGCTTGTAATCATCGCTGGCAGGCTTAACAACAGTACAATCTTTCCTTGTCTCCCTGTCTGGCTGTTCTGCATTCAATGGTACCACGCATCTCGGAACAGATCCTAAAAGCACCAACTCCACGGTGCGAATCACGAAGTACCGAAACTGGATCCCCCAAGGAACACCACTTGTACGGCGGCGAATCTGTATCAGGTTCCAATTAGCAACAACAGCCTGAGCCCTGAATCGGTCAGGGTAGGCCTTACGCTGTTGTTGCAGCAAACACATCAATGCGTCTAGCCTTCGTAATTGTCGCCAAGGTGAGCGAGAAAAATGCGTTGAATAACATTGTAAGTGCTAGTCGTGCCAATGGTTTCTCAACAAAGTAAAGGACCAAGATCGATGCCGTAGGCAATAGTGAAGCGAGGACAGTGCTAATGGAATTTGCCAACGTTATAAGACCTTCTTCCTCATAATGCCAGACACCATTCCATTTGGGGCTAGGATTCTCTTTATGCTTTTGTCAATGTTATCAATGGTCCTTCCGGGTTGGTCGCTCACTATGTTACCTTCTTTCGATGACCCCAGCGATGATGGTACCATGGAACAATCTTGTCGCTTATCAACCACGTTAGGCTGTCCCCACGTTCTCGCGACGGAACCACAGCGATGAGATCATTGTCTTCATCCCAGATATCTGCCTCTCGACCTCGTAGGAAGAAGTCACCCCCTTCGGGTCGGTCTAGCCATCCCTTGAGCACTTCGATTGACCTAAAACTTGGGGCCTCCAACTCCTGGACCTTAGTGTATTGCAGAAGAGCGTCGTCTAACAATATGTCGCGACTTCGTGAGCTCTCCTAACGATCGAAGTTGGGATGTGGACGGACTGTAAGCCTTTAAATTCCGGCGAATTTCCATGGCCTTGCGCCATTGCAAATCGTTCTTTGTACCGGATGAATCCTTGAGATCGAAGAGAGATACTTGAAAGGCCGCCTTCTGGACATCTCCGGAATTTCCATTCGCTAATTCAATATTCTCTAATTCCGCCTGAAGATGGATCAACTCTGCCTGCATATAGAGGATGTTTTTGGCATTGAGGCTCGCAAATTTCCTAAATATAGCTAAATCCTGATGTGTGCCGATCAGCTTCGACAGTCGTGAGTAATCAGCCATTGCACGGATCCAGCAGAGGAATTACAAAAGCTTGCAGCCAGCTCTCTGAAGATCTTGGACGTTGATAAATAGGCTTCAGGAACTTCATTGTCAACTGGGAAATTTGGGCTATGTTTGGGGCTACTGCCTCGCGGCAAAAGCTACCAATCAAAGTGTCCTTTTCCTGCGCTGATCGTGTCGACGAAACGGTCGCTGTGCGTCTCGCTTGATCAAAAGTGATATTCGGCCTACATCGAGACTGCCTGTATCTCTGCTGCAAACACGTCACGACTTCGGTCGACATGTCTGCGTCGGCTCTCCGCAAATTCTTGAGCTTGAGATCTTTTGAAGTAAGGCTTATCCGAAATCGCTTGATCGTGTTCTCGCTGCAATCCTTATCAGTGATTATTAACATCGTCCTCTGGTGATGTGAATGCAGGCACTATAGTATGCATATGCTCCCATAAAGGGGTTGGGCACAATACACTAAGGAATCGGTTGGCTACCGGGTGTCCTTTTTCGAATCCAAAACGCAGGGAAAAACGTGGCTATGCAGCTCGAGCCTTCGTGATCGAAAACGGGCCTTGCTGCATTTGGTGCTTCAAGTCTCAAGCGCATTCTAGAGAGGAAAGTCAGATGGATTATACATTTGTTCCTAGAAGGCGATTAGAGCTTCTTGTGACAGCACATATATTTTGAATCTCTCCAACATCCAGCCGTTTTCGATGATCACCAGTCTTAAAGCGCAATGCCCAAACTTGGGTAGAGGCTGCGACCGGTAACATCCCACCCAATTCGAACCAAGCGGCCGACTTTGCAGGATTGCGTCTATTCATGGTATCCTTTCTGACCCCAGGTATATCAGAAAATCCGGGAGAAATACGTTCAAGACACATATATAATGCTGTAAAGCATATTGGACATCACCATGCATGGAATGTCTCTCGTCAAGGTAGTCTAGCATCTAGCAACAGCTGTACTTGAAATGGGGTTGAGAATCTATAGGTCTTTCTTTTAGGCCGTAGGAGAAGGAAGGCACCTCATGATGCGCGACCAAACCGACCCCTCGAGCATCCAAACAGCGCCGATACGGTTAATGAACGCCCAATGCAGTCATGCGCAGCTTCCCTTGACCCATTGCCGGTGCTTCAGCCCCCACGCATGGTTGACAATTTTGAAGAAGTCGAGACTTCACCAGCTATAATATCTGCTCGATGCGTGCGAGACGACCATCAGCCCCACGCTCCAGCCATGATCGAACTGCCAACAGACACAACGCAAGCAATCAACATGCAGCCCGAGGCAACTTTCGTGGCGGTCGAGCAAAGTTCAGACGATACCAAAGCAAATCGTCCAAAGAAAGAGAATGGTAGGATTATCATAGGGTCCGGGCCAAGCGCCCACTGGAAGACAGTACTTTATATGATAATACATCTTCCTGACGGGAGGAAAAAGATGAATCTTGCGAAGCTGGACACAGCGGCAGCGATCGATATACTCAGTTTGGAGATACTCGAACGTCTCGAACTGCCGATGGAAGAATACCATGGTGGAGATATCAGTCCCCTTGGGGACCCGATTAGGCCTTTGGGACAGATTACACTCGATTGGCACGTCAAGGCCATGTCAAAAGTGTATACGACTACGTTCGCTGTATTGGACAATCGAGCCACAAGGGGATTCGATGCATTGCTGGGTTGCAGGACCATTGGGGAGATCGGCTTCTACACAGTGAATGAGTCTGTCTGGTTTTTCGATTGACTCACAGGGTGGAACGATCATCAGCCCTTGTGTCTCGCTCATGATAGGCAAACAACTCCAACGATGCTAGCCGTACATAAAAAGCAGATACTCTCTGGCGATAATACAATATAAACGGCGGCTGCGAAAAGCTTAGAGCTTTGGCCACCTCTCTATCAACAACGTGCGCAGCTCTTGCTCTCGTGTCATCGGCGACTGGAGAAGCCTGATCAACCTCACGTGCTGCGCACGATCGTATTAAGGTCGGTACATCGCTATTACACAGCCCAACATCAGTTCTGAACCAGTATCAAGTATCGGTATGGGAGGCTGGCGACTTTCAGCCTATTCTTTTGCGGATTTTCACCGGTCTTCACCCGGGATCTACTCGCCATAGATTCTCTCCGCACATGTACGAGTATCCAGCCACCCACCCGGTTTCTATTGTTAGTTGTTCTTAGCTATGGCTACAGCCGACGAGACAGTCAGATGATCGGGGAGCAGTTGAGATCTTGTCGGTTGTCGTGCCTTTTTGATTGTTATGAGCCCTTGTAAAAGCGATCAGCCTTGTATTACCGTCCCCTTGGCTCAAAACACGTTTTCCTCCAAGCTAGGGCAAAGACTGCATCATGCGGCCCAGCCCCGCAGTGACTGGCTTGCATTAATGCACATCCCAATGCGAGGCCAGTGCGCTGCCGAAGAAAACATTGTCTCGATCCAATGAGTTGGCCAAAGTTTAGCGGTTTTCATTCCTGAATGCCAACCCTTCCGATGCGTCTCCGATCTGTCATCTAAGACTATACGTAATCCATTCTATAGGCGCCTCACGGTCATAGTAGAGCTGACTGCCTTCATAGATGAGGTAGTAACGCCCAAATGTCCGCATCGATTTCATCGGAGCCTAGTCGACAAGCACGCAGGAGGTCAGGGATTAACATCACTGTTTTTTCCGACGCTGGAGAACTCGTCAAGATTGACGATGTACTGGTCGATGAGACTCTGCAGAAATGTCTGATCTCTAGGGCGCTGGTCGATGATTTGGCGGCCGAGTATCAGCTACTCAAAAAAGGCTTTGCGCTGGACGATGGCGAAGATGTCAGACCAATCATTGGCAACGTGGAACTTCAATGGCACAGGAGAGGATCAGGCAAACCATACATCGAGATCTTCGACGTGGTAGATACAACATCATCCCTCGTTGTCCTGAGAAGAATCGCTGAGGAGGATGCTTCCGAAGTATTCAGTCTCGGACTCGAGATGCAGACTGAAGGTATATTCTCTACCTCTCATTCATAGGTGCAGTACCTGCTCTGAGGTAACCGTGTTGTTGATCATCTCTACGATGACAGCCCAGAAACTTCAGCAAGAGAAGAAAAGGCAAGAACTCCAGGAGATCCGCAATCAGCAGAAGGAAGAGCAATCACAGCGAGAGAAGCAGAAGCAGGCCGAGGCGGACAAACAAACCTGACCAAGGCAGCATCTTGTCATGGCTCCTCCGAAGCGGATGTTGTCTCACGCTGTCAGTTTCCTGCCGACTAAGTGGGCCATGTACTATACTGAGTCAACGTAACAGGAATACTTACATCATCTTAGATTTCTCATCATTTATCGTGCTTTACCACCTTGTTATTCTCTCTATTCAACCAACCCTCCAATGCAAGCATCGGGGAGAGACCGAGACGACTTACTCAGGCGAATATATGTATGAATTAAGGAACCTTCTCAGGTGAAGAACAAGAAGAATTGGCGCTTGCAATTCACGGCGTTTAGGGCTAATCAAAAACAGCACGTTGCGTAGTGCATATGACGACGACACTTTGTTTCATGTGAGAGCGACTCAACGCATTGTCGCCTTGACGATTTGCCGACTTGACCATTTACTCCCCTGTTGGTGCTGTCAGGGGATGAACGAGACACATTTGGGTAAGGAGTGCCAGCCGTCTGGGTCCCTGGACATTGGGAACCCTTGGAAATCGAAGACAGGAGCATACCGAGTGTGTAGCAATCCAAAGGCAGGCAATATTTGAGATTTACTTATATAAAAGTACTTTTACATGGCAGATCTAGTCGGTTCCATGATAGCACTCGCACGGGGAAGGTCCAACCGATGCCAATCAGCTAGTGAGACTGGGGAACTGGGGATGGACCTCGGCAATCCTCCATCGTAGGACTGCGCATCATCGACAGACTATCATGGGTTTTCCAGCACCCCCTTTCACGACATCCAGGGGATCTCGAGTGCCTCCTCAAGGATCGTATCCCTACTGTATCCTCTTCGACTCCATCAATGGCGCCTCAATGGATATCGAAATTGCAGCCCTCAGGCCCGCAAGGCTCAGAGCTTCTCGAGCAAGAGCGCGCTCAATCTAACGTGCCAGTGGAGAAGCTATCGGACTTTCTCTTCACGAGGGAAGTGCTTGATCGTCAAGATAAGATCCTGAAAATCCTCGTTTCTGAAAAGACATTCGACAAATCCCAGAATTACTTCGATGGTAGGGTCGAGAGGTTTCAGACGGCTCTGGCACGCCAGAAACGCTTGCAACAGCTTTCTGTCAAGCACAATTGGACAAGCGATGAGTATCTAATGGCTTCGGAGCTGATTAGCGAACCTGGACCTTATGGACTTCATGTCAGCATGTTCTTGGTAAGCGAACCCCGGATTGTCGTAGCTCGGTCACTAAGGTCGATAGATTACGCTGCGTGACCAAGGTACCCCTGAACAGCATGAGTTGTTTCTCAAGAAAGCAGAAAACTACGAGTACATCGGATGTTATGCGCAGACAGAGCTCGGCCACGGTTCCAATGTGCGAGGCTTGGAGACGACTGCCACGTGGAACCCCGGTGGGTATTGAGAAATTTCTTAAAGAACAGACATGGGATTGACAAGACAAGAGGACAAGACATTCGAGATACACTCGCCTCATCTTACGGCTTCTAAGTGGTGGATCGGCTCGCTTGGTCGAACAGTGAGGCTTAACATATTAAGGGGTTATCAGACTGTAGCGATGCTGATTGGTTGTAGGCCAATCATGCGGTCGTCATGGCGCAATTGATGATCGACGGTAGAAGCTATGGACCACATCCTTTCGTCGTACAGGTACGGGACATGGAAACGCACGAACCTCTGGAGAATATTCATGTTGGCGATATTGGGCCAAAATTTGGATACAAGTACGTGCCTTTCCACTTTCTAGGCCAAAAATTTGGCTTACCACACTCTATAGTACCATGGATAACGGATTCCTACTTTTCAATCATGTCAAGATCCCGCACGTCAACATGCTGGCGAAATACTCGAGCGTCGACCCCAAGACGAACAAGTATGTCAAGCCTGCGGCAGCTTCCCTTGTATACGGTACTTTGACGTGGGTCCGAAGTACCATCGTGTTGCAATCTGGTAGCGTGCTTGCACGAGGGGTTACCATTGCTACAAGATACGCTGCTGTAAGACGACAATTCCAGGACCGAGATGCCAAGGAGTGGGAGACCGGAGAGAATCAAGTCCTAAATTACGTAGGTCGGTCTGTAACCTTGAACGTGGGACTATGCTGAGTGTTTTCTAGACTATGGTCCAGATACGGTTGTTGCCGCTATTGGCTGCTACATTTGCGTTCCACTTCACAGGGCGTGGGATGATGAAGCTCTATGAAGAAAACAAGAAGAAGATGGCTGAAGATGCCAGTAATCTATCCTCATCACGAGGTCCAAGTCCAGAGGAGCTTTACCCGAGTACAGACCTCCAAGCCGATCTACATGCGACATCCTGCGGTCTCAAAGCTCTAAGCAGTACCACCGCAGCTGAAGGTCTGGAGGTGTGCAGGAGAGCTTGTGGAGGTCATGGTTACTCTGCCTTCAGTGGTATCGGTAGCTGGTATGCTGATTATCTACCGACAACAACGTAAGCTAAATACACATTCCCACTTCATTCGCTGAGCTTACTATTCGTAGGTGGGAGGGTGACAACTATATGTTGACTCAGCAAGTTGCAAGATATGTGAGCTCCATCACTTTCTCCTTTGTTATTAGTCTTGCTAACGATTTCACAGCTTCTGAAATCTGCTCGTGCAGTCCTGAAGGGTAAACCGTCAGACAATGATACGACAAGGATCTTTCAGGACTTCCTCTCTAGGCGAGATATGGGTGCAGCCTTCGATGTACTCGGCCGCGATGAAGATATCGTAGCGGCCTTTGCTTGGCGCACATCATTCTTGACTTTCGAGGCGCTCAAGCATCGCGATGAGGAGAAAGGCTCATGGAACAGCTTGCTTGTCGACTTCTGGCGTCTGAGCACCGCACACTCGCAATATCTCGTCGTGAAGAACTTCTTCGAAGCTCTTCGCAACAATGATATCGAGTCGGCCTTAGGAAAAGAGACTTCGGCACTCATGCACAAGCTGTTCCGCCTGTATGCTCTCCACACTCTAGAGAAAGAGGCTTCGGAGTTCTTCTCTTCGGCCGCCGTCACGGTACGGCAGATACAGCTTGCACGGACAAAGGCCGTCATGAAGCTGCTGGAGGAGATCAGACCGCATGCTGTACAATTGGTGGATGCGTGGCACTTCCCGGATTGGCAGCTGGACAGCAGTCTGGGGCGATATGACGGTAAAGTGTATGAGGATCTATTTAGGCGGGCGAGCGAGCTGAACCCGTTGAATGCCTTGACGGTCGATCCTTTCCCAGATTCCGATGTTCTAATAAAAAAGGATGAGAGGGAGAAATTTACAAGTAAATTATAGGACATCGTAAGTCTTGTATATAGCTAGAGTAGAACATTACTGTCTATGACATGAAAGCATAGTAGCATTGTGTCTCCGCAAGCTGTAAAGAGAAACTTGTCGTCTGTCTCTGCGTGGAACATTTAGGGTCTGATTGAACATGAGATCTTCAGGCTGATTAGCTTGCACGTTGACATAACTGAGCGTCTTTTCTTTGAAGCCCTGATTATCCGAATTGGGAAGGGGCTGCCCCCAACGCCGACATTGCTCCTTAGATCCTGGTTCTCCAGCTCATACTCCGGCAAAGAGCTGTTCACAATGCTTTACCTCGTCGGCCTTGGCTTAGCCGATGAGAAAGACATCACGGTCAAAGGCCTCGAAATCGTCCGCAAAGTAGAGCGGGTATACCTCGAAGCCTACACCAGCATCCTCCTCGTCGACCACGAGAAGCTTGTCAGTCCCTCTTTCCCCCGTCCACCAAACTCTCCGAAGACTTGACTGACACCAGCAACACAGTAGCAAGCCTACTATGGCCGGCCCATCATCCTCGCCGACCGCGAAATGGTCGAATCATCTAGCGACGAGATCCTAGCAGGCGCCGACAGGTCGGACGTCGCTTTCTTGGTCGTTGGTGACCCGTTCGGGTACGCTATTCCTTACTGCTATCGACTCTCCTCGCCATGCCGTACTGAGAAGTGGCCAACAGCGCAACAACGCACACCGACCTCCTCCTCCGCGCCCGCACCCTCTCCATCCCCACCCACACCATCCATAACGCTTCCATCCTCTCCGCCATCGGCAGCACAGGCCTGCAGCTCTACAACTTCGGCCAGACGGTCTCCATGCCTTTCTTCACGCCCACCTGGAAGCCCTCCAGCTTCTACGATCGCATCAGGGAGAACCGCGCTATAGGCCTGCATACCCTCGTGCTGCTGGATATCAAAGTCAAGGAACCGAGTCTGGAGAATCTGGCGAGGGGGAGGAAGATCTATGAGCCCCCGCGGTTTATGACGGTCGCGGAGTGTGCGGGGCAGATGCTGGAGGTGGAGGGGGAGAGGGCGGAGGGGGTTTATGGGGAGGGGAGTTTGACGGTGGGGGTGGCGAGGGTGGGGAGTGAGGAGCAGAGAGTTGTGAGTGGGACGTTGAGGGAATTGTGTGCGGTGGATATGGGGAGGCCGTTGCATAGCTTGGTGTTGGTGGGGTGCAGGGTGCATGATTTGGAGAGGGAGGTTTTGAGGGAGTGGGCGGTGGATGGGAAGACGTTTGGGGAGGCTTGGGAAAGGGAGTATGGGAAGTAAGGTTTTGGTTGGTTCCGTGCTGCAGTTATAAAGCTTGTTGTGCACTGTCGTGTGCTCTGCTACCTAAAGTGTACAAGTGTGATATAGTGACTAGACGTCTGGCTATCGCTCCTCCCCCCCTCCTCTTGTACTCTTTCTGCGCAAACGACTAAGTTTGCTAGCAATGTCGCTGATGCTGCTGCTGTTCGACTCTGATGGCTTTGCCTCAGCCTCCTCAGTGGTTGCCTGATTCGCGGTATTGGAACGACGTCCTGGCGCCAACTCAGAGAGTCGACGCAGCGCCTTTCCTACCTTTGAAGCCTGAATGCCATATTAGCACGTTCTAGGCAAGGGAAGCGTAATAGACGGCTTACCTCACAGCCTTCATCACCGGCCTTCCCTGTCTCCTTCTGTGCGGCTTTGCCTCTCTTTTTTTCAGACTTGAGCCACGCTCGCTTCAACTCTTCGAGCTCGTCATGCTTCATGATGGCCTGTGTCAGCAAGGCGTTCTACCAACGAGCAGAAGAAACCTACACGATCTTGCCAGAGCTCTTGATCGGCAGACCAAGACTTATGTGCTTGGTGCAGCTTTACTTTGATATCTGCCAACTCTTCCTCATCCTCTTCGGTCCAGACAGGCGGAATCGATAAATCGCTCGCTCGTTGTTCAAGTGCCTCAGTAGGACGCGAGTGAGGCGAGGCAGGAATGGGTGGGGTGGTCCTTGATGCCATTCTCATGAACTATTCGAGTCTCCGCTGTTCAGTGTCTGTAGAGAGTCTGAGGAGAACTCAAGATATAGCTGTTGTGATGCTTTGATATAACCGGACACACGAACAATGCTTTGTGCGCTTACGTGTTGTGAGGAGGGGCGGAGGTGCTGCTTGGATTGGGGCTTCCCCTATGCTTATGACTCTGAAGCCGTTGTGATAGTATTACTGGCCTTTGGCCGAGGCTTGCCAGCAATGAAACAGTTGCATGCCCTTGTGAGTGTCAGGTGCCTTTTCCAAAAAAGCATTATCAGGATTGTCACTTCGGTATGCAGACGATCTGATGTCACACGCCGTGCTTTCACTTTGGAACTGCAGAGACTCAAGAAGGGGGTGTTGGGCTTATAACAGCACTTTAGATAATCAGTTACTTCCAAGGAGATACTGAAAACATAGATGAGATAGTAGTAAGCTGTAAAAAGTAATGATATGACAGGATGCTGGAAAATAAAGGTTTGTACAGAGATGTCTTTTGCTAAACACTAAGGGCACGCTATGCCTTATGAGCCATCACACGTGAAGCCATTGTCGCGATCACCTTTCACCCTCACTAGATCAATACACAGCTTTCGTCAGCTCTGGTCAGCTTTCTAAACATCTCTCTTCCAAACCGCATAAACAGTATTGCGTAGTTCCCTTTCGTAAGTCACATTTTCTGAGCGTTTCGAAAGCCCCCTTTCGGGTGCGATCTAGAGCTTTGAGAGAATTCTAGCTCCAAACACCAACCCCTGGGTCGTATCCTTTTACGCAAAGACGGAATGCTGACTCCAGACTGAGACAGACCAATGGCAGGAGGAAGTAGATTTCGGGCGAAGTGGAGGCGCTGGACGAGGGTTTTTCGACGATCATCTCCCAAGCCCGAGCTCAATCGGGTAGAACAACACGACCGCATTAGGAGCCTTGAGGCTTCGGAGCAGTGGTGGACGAGTGAGCATCCTGGGAGGGTGATAGACTGTAAGTCGAATCTTACCTTCTAAACCTTCTGCTAAGGGTGCAAAACAGGGTTTGCAAATATGGAAGCCACAGGTAAAAAGACTTTTTACCGACTTACCTATCCCAGAACATTGACTGCTATACAGATGAAGGAGCCGATGTTGAACCAGACTTGAGCCAAGGTGAGTTTGCCCCCGTGCAAAAAGACGATAAACCGTATTCACGGTATGAAGCCTCTGCCAACGGCGTCGTCCCCGAGAGGGAGGACTTAGAAAAGGCAGCCGAGGAAAGCGCTGAGAATGAGTGTAAAGAAAAGGAGCGCAAAGAGAAAGAGCTTCAGGAGAAGGCTTTGAAAACCGCCGGTGAGTTCTTCTACTGAATCTAGAATACTCCCAGACCAACATCTTTACCAGAGGTCGGAGCGGCTCCACGTCGCAACACCATGACAGCCCGTGGTCTCTACGAGAAATACTGAGCAACACCTCTTCTCCGGCTTTCCTTTCATCTCATTCCAGCACAAGGGCGACACAGATACCATATTAATCATAGGAGACACTTCTCACGGAGTTCACTGCAGTCCGGCCAAGCTTACATTCCTAGCACCTTTCGAGTTAGCTTACTATTTAGCCGCGGCTACACGCGATAGCTCTCTATCAAAGTCAAGTCGCGTCGATCACTATATTTCTGTTAAGACTCAAAATTCCTCACCTTCGCCGAGTCACATACAGGAGCCAAAATACTCTGGTTTTCTTCAATGCGAACATAGATCACACTTTGTGTTGAAACAATAGCCAGGATGCAGGCTCCAGTGGTAGTAATGAGTAAAACCTCCCAATTTTTGGCTCCCAGCAGCTCCCTTATGCTAAGGGGAAAATGCAGATACGCAGTCTGGCGACAGACAAGTGGGTCGCAAAGCGCAACTCTCGAATATCACAGCAGCGAAAACGTGGGCACTTCTCCCTTGGACGCTGGGTTCTGTATCTAACAACGATGGGGTAGTGTCGCAGACATAATACGATCATGTCTTGGGCCCAAAGCTATGCTGAAGATGCTTCTGGATCCTATGGGTGGTATCGTCTTGACGAACGACGGCCATGCTATCTTACGAGAGATTGAGGTGGCACATCCAGCAGCGAAGAGCATGATCGAGCTGAGCCGAACACAAGACGAAGAAGTGGGGGATGGGACAACGACGGTCATCATACTAGGTATAGTTCTCTACCTTGCAGAGAGACGGATCTCCTGACAAACTTCAGCTGGCGAGATCCTTGCGCAAGCCCTTCCTCAACTTGAACGCAACATCCACCCGGTGGTCATAATATCGGCCTTCAAACGCGCCTTAGCAGACGCCCTGAACATCATCGAAGAAATCTCTTTACCGGTGGATGTCAACGACGACAAAGCCATGTACAACCTTATTTCCTCTTCAATAGGCACCAAGTTCGTCTCGAGGTGGTCAGAGCTGATGTGCAATCTTGCTCTCAAAGCGGTCCGCATAGTCTCGCACGATATGGGTGGGGGGAGGCAAGAAATCGATATAAAGCGCTACGCCAAAGTCGAGAAGATTCCTGGCGGTGAGATAGAGGACAGCAAAGTCCTCGACGGCGTAATGCTGAATAAGGACATCACACACCCGAAGATGCGACGACGAATCGAGAACCCGCGAGTCGTGCTGCTCGACTGTCCTTTAGAGTACAAGAAGGGCGAATCGCAAACGAACATCGAAGTCAGCAAAGAAGAGGACTGGAATCGCATTCTGCAAATCGAAGAGGAACAAGTCAAAGCCATGACCGATGCTATCATAGCTTTGAAGCCCGACTTAGTCATCACCGAAAAGGGCGTCTCGGATCTAGCACAGCATTTCCTTGTCAAGCATAACATCACGGCACTTCGAAGAGTGAGGAAAACCGACAACAATCGTATCGCACGCGCTACAGGAGCAACGATCGTCAACCGTGTCGACGACCTTCACGAATCAGATGTTGGCACGCAGTGCGGTCTCTTCGAGATTGAGAAGATCGGCGACGAATACTTCACCTTCATCACACAATGCAAAGGCCCGAAAGCCTGCACCATCCTCCTCCGTGGCCCTTCCAAAGATATCCTCAACGAAATTGAGCGTAACCTTCAAGATGCGATGTCCGTTGCCCGGAACGTCATGTTCCACCCGCGACTGTCGCCTGGCGGTGGAGCCACAGAAATGGCAGTATCGGTTCGATTAGCGCAGATGGCGAAGGGCGTTGAGGGAGTGCAACAGTGGCCGTACAAAGCTGTCGCAGAAGCCATGGAGGTCATTCCACGAACTCTGATTCAGAATTCGGGAAGCAGCCCAGTGAGGGTACTGACGCGACTGAGAGCAAAGCATGCTGAAGGGGGCGCTACCTGGGGTATTGATGGAGAGAAAGGGTCATTGGTGGATATGAAGGAGTATGGGGTTTGGGAGCCTGAAGCTGTCAAGTTGCAGAGCATCAAGACTGCTGTTGAGGTAAGCCTGTCGTCCGGGTAAAGGAATCTCAAATCCTAATGTCTCTAACCTCTCTAGTCCGCTTGCCTCCTACTACGGGTTGACGACATTTGCAGTGCTAAGTCGGCGAAACAGTCAGGAGGTAATATGGGGGGTGGAGGCGATGATTGATCCTGCAGCTTCTCATCCACGATATGCGCTGTAGCTCAAAAGCAAGTATCCAGCGATACGCACATAGATATGTAACATATCAAAGACGATGAGATCATGATATCTGCATCTTCATGGGGTATCTAACACCATCGATCGATGCGAGTAGTCCAAAGCCGAAGATGCCCATGCTGAATGCCCCCTATTTCCGTATGCTCACCATAATAAGTGCTTCAGCTATGCAATGCCTACAACACACTCCCTTCATAGCTTCTATCAGCGATCTCCTGCCTCCTAATCTCTTGAACGGCTTCATCATCATCATCAACATCGCTTTGGTCGCCCAAGGTGTCCGCTCTGGCACGGTTATGCTGCTTGCTGCTATCATCACCTGCCCTCAGCTCGCCGTTCAGAGCCAGCGCCATACTACTCCTCACAGGTACGCCCTTCATGCGGTCTTTCGTGTCCGCCTCTCCTTCGGTCGATGGACTTCCGGACCTGCTTGCTGCACCAGAGCGAGACCCGCCGCCGTCACGACCAGCTTGTAATACCTCTCGTTTCGCCGGCGAGAGCTTTGGTTTCTGAGATATTGAGATCGAGAGCGAAGTATCTGGGATACTAGCGTCCTTATGCTGAACCTCAACCTGCTGCAATTCATTATCCTCCGGCCAGGGAGATTCGTCCTGGTCTTTGGCCCTCTCCAACTCCACCGCCCGCTCTATATCCTCCCTCAGCCCCTCATCCGCAAACAAGTCCGCCGTATTCTGCCTCCTAGCCACCACCGTCCTCGACACCTCCTGCTCCCTCCCTGGACCCCACCTCTTCCGTATCGGCACCGGACTCGGAGGCTCCGCCTTCCTCCTCCCCTCCTCTTCCACCTGCCTCTCCTTCTCCCTCCTCAACTCACTCCACGTCCTGAGCTGATTCTTCAACTCATACTTCCCATTCTCCTCATTCAGCTTCATGACCACAAACTCGCAATGGTTGACATTCCGCAAATCCTCAAAATACTCCACCGAGAAATGATACCACTTCATCAGGAACACCCTCGACATCAGCCCGTGCGTCACAAGCACACACACGCTCGCGAACCCCTCTTCCCCAAACTGCCGCCACAGACTCTCGTTGAACCCGCTGACCCGATCATACGCATCGGCTGCACTTTCACCGTTCGGGATGCGGTAGAAGAAGTGCCCGTAGTCGGCGCGCTCCTGCCACATCCGACTCATCTCCGTGGAGGAGGGCTGGAAATTGCCGAAATCTTGTTCCCGCAGCCGGGGCTCTTCGTAGACTTTGATGGTGTGCCGGGGAAAGGGCGAGGGGGATGGGGAGGAGGCCGTCAGGGCGGAGAGGATGCCTTCGGTGGTTTCGCGCGTGCGGCGGTAAGGGGAGGTGAAGAAGTGGAGGGTGTCGGATGGGCGCAGGAGGGAACGGAGTTTGCGGCCGGCGGCATGGGCTTGCGAACAGCCTTCTGGGGTGAGTTTGACTCTGTGATCTGGAATGGTTTGGTGGATGTCGCGGTTTTCTGGATAGGGTTAGGAGATAGACAGTTGGATCGAGAGGGCCAGGAGCGTACTGTTTCCTTCCGATTGGGCATGGCGCACTAGGATTATCATCTGAGGGTCCTTAGAAGATGTTTCGTTGAGTATGGGAGGGAAGATACACACCCTGGGCTTGCCCATCTTGCTGTAGGTTCCGCACGACGAGCGCCGATCCGCTTCGGTTGAGATTTGCCTCACTTTGCCAGCTCCGAGTACGCGATCTTATAGACTCCTGTTAGAGTTTGTGATCGGAGGAGCTTCTTTCGTATTTGGCTCTCGTCCTTGATCTACTTTACCTTGCTTTAGATCTCGACAAATCCTTATCTTATCTATCGCGCCAAGACGCCTGTGCGATTACCATCTGGGGAGCTTCAGACTCAACGAAAGCATCCGACGACCACAAGGCCCTAATTTGTCAAGGTAGGCGTTTTGTGCACAATTAGGATCAAGAATAGGCTTTAGTATATCATTGGGTGAACTCTGCCTGGAGATGTAAAGTCCTATGAAAACGCTCGAACAGCATAACCGGTAATATAAGAGGTAAACGCTCAATGAAGCGTCTTAATCTCATACCGCATGCACCCAGCCTGAACAGACCCACCTCGCCCGGCATTACTATCGCAACCGATCCAAGCCCCCCATATCATCTCATGACACGTCCACTTCCTCCAATTGTCGCGATGGGGCTGCATCAGATGATAGTTGCGATCGCCCCCGTTCGCCTTGAGGTCATTCACGCACCCGGGGACAGCGGAGATCGTGACGTTGTAATCATCGTAATCATGCGAGAAGTACTCGATGAGCCTCTTTTTCCCGGGCGGCGTCTTGTCAACGGGAGGCACATACTCATGATGATCGTACATCCGTGGCCCGAGCACCCAATTGTCGATGTTGTATGTCATGTTTCCGTGGTCGCTGAAGCTCGAGGCGTTCTTGTTGCAGAAATCATGAGCGATCCAAAGCACGTTGCCGCAGTGCGCGTCAAGGAACTCGCCATCGGGCTTGGGGAAGCATTTCAATGAGTCGTAAAGGATGGGGGAAGTCTTCAACTCCGGTGGGATCTTAGGATGCCAGGCTGGAAGGGTTGTTAGTTGCTTGAGGGGAGCGGAGCTCAGTGGTGGTGGGTAGACGAAAACTTACTTGAATCGCGACCTGGCCTCTCGCCGAATTCCTTCGAGGCGGAAAACTCTTCATTGGCAACGCCTCCAAAGGGACCATCTGCCCCCAAGACAGGTGTCCAGTCACTCCCTTTTTCTCCAGGCCAGGTCCGCGGATTAGCCCCTTCAAGAGCCGTCTTCGGTATTTCAAAGGCGGGGTTTTTCGATTCCGAAGGCACGTGGAGGGGTTTCTTGTCCCGAGCTAGGAGGGTACCGGATATGGACCTTTTCCCATAGTCATGGTAAAAAGGAACCCTGATGTGGGAATCGGGAATGCTGAGTTCCCAGCATTCATTCCAACGTCTTCTCCCGTACCAACTATGATCGTTGCCAATGACAAGGAGGTTGAAAGTCATGATGAAGAGGGTGAGGGTGGAAAGCCTGGAAAAAGGAGCAGTCATGTTGACGTCTAATTGTTGATCTGTGTCAAGCTGATCTGATGGATGGTAGATTTTGATGCAGAGACTTCTGAGTCGAGAATGGAGATTTGCAAGGGGTTTAGGAGGATTGGACATTGATATAGTACTTAAGCACAGAAAGCCGTACGGTGTGCAGATTATTTGCTCGGCCAGGAGGCAATTTTCTTTGTACCATAGCACACAATAGTGCTCAAGCCGAAAAGGGTAACATCGCAGCGGCATAAGACGAAAGGGGCAACTTGAAATATGACACATGATAGTAGCGTATTTAAGCTTGGCACTTGGGAAGTACAAGGAAAAGCGTCTCTGCAGAATTCATCATTTTCATAAGAGACCGCCAATTAGGATCCGAAAACAGCCGATGTTTGGTAAAGTGTGGCAGTTGGCGGTCCAGAAGAAGCGTTACACCCCGAATGCTTACCCTTCTTGATCATCATCAGGTTATGTCCACAATCTCGACTCCATCCAGGTTCTTCGCATTGTCGTTGGCCTTGCCTTCAAGGAGAAGTATGACACCAGCCAACCCTTCGAACATGCAGTACCCAGCAGCTAATGCTTCCAGTTCTTTCAACTTATCAATCCATATCATCTCTTCTTGTGGCTCTCTCACCATATCTTGGCGCTCTTCAGTCGTCATCCCTTTCAAAATCCCCTGCATTGTCTTCTCAAGGATGGAATCTTCACCGAATGACTTCCGTACCTCGCTTCCAAGGGTACTGTCACTGCTCATGATGATAATTTTGCCGATTTTCCTAAGGGTCTCTAACGCGCTGTACTTCGTAACATAGCTGGCGTGGACAGGGCATCTGTCTCTGATATCTTCAATCTTGCTTACCACCTCTTGGTATGCGTCGCCAGACATCTCGAATTGGCGGGAATCCTTGATTCCCTTGGAGTAGTCGACATTTAATGTTCGCCAGACGGATTTTGAGTGGTACCCGAAGTCGATGGTTTTCGCACTCTCAATCTTAATGAGCTTAGACGATTCCGCCTCGATGAGGTTACTAATCCTGGGGGACTCTTGAGCTGCGACGAGGAGGATTTTGCGAACAGTTTTCTCGTCTAAGGTGCCGATGATTTTGGGAAGCTTGGCCGAACGAGTAGGGTCAGAGTTCGAAGTGGCCGAGTCGCTGATGGAAGAAGCGCGCACACGCTTGACTGGCCGGCCTGTCATGGCTCGTAGAGGCAAGAGGAATATTGGAAGATAATGCGAGTGCGCAGGACAGAGGTCGTTCGGACGAGCCAACAAGGCAATCACACATGAACACTACCAGTCCGCTAAAGCGCGCTAAAAGAGATTGCGATTCGAGCAGAGATTTGCCTCTCTCCGAGTGTTCTCATATTAGACATAGTGATGAATAGATCTGGACTGCAAGAACTTCATGAAGGGCGCCGAGAACACCTGCACGAGACACGCAAAGTCCATTTCATATGGAGCTATGTAACGCTGTAAGTGAATTGAACGAAGAAGTAGGCGAGATTCGAAAGCGTTACTGCCAATAGCTGTTCTGCACAGAATACATGTAAACAATGAATGACCAATGCAGATACAGCAGATTGATAGTCTTTTTAAGACTATGGAGCAGTGCGCCCTGCGGTTCACTGCCACTATGTCGCCTCTGAAAGCCCGGTCCTCATTCTATGATGCTTCATTTGATTACTTTAAGGGCGCCTGGGTGGTTTTTGTAATCATCCTATTAGTGTATTAGGAGTCATTGCATAAATATATATTAGCAATAAATAAGGCTCCCAACACGGACCTCTGATCACTTCGAAATAACCATAATGTTTTATCAAGATCTAGTTAGAGGATTTTCATTCTTTAAAATATCGTTGAACACGCGATATTTTGAGGCCAAGAGGCTGAGTCAGCTGTATTATACAATACCAGGGGTTGCAAATAAGGTAGGGGAGCGACGACCACACCACCACCACGACATCGCACACGTGTTGTGCGATTTTGCTTCACCTAAAGTAAGCTTTGCGTAAAACTGTCATGCCGCCGGGCTCGCCCCCCGGGCGCAGCACTCCTAGTATATATGTGTAATAGGTGGTATCGCGCCCGTCAGGTCGCGATTACTGTGGTCTTTTGGGCCCTGGGCACCTATTACCCTAGGGGCGTTACAAAAACGTTCATATCTGCAATCACAATTAACAAAGCGTTGATGTGTATACAACGATGCAACTACCGAGTCGACTATTGCGGGGTACTATTTATTTTTAGAAGCAAGAGCCTTTCTTGTCCACGATACCGTCAAATTACAAAATATTTTTCTCACAATATACTATTCTTAGGCTTTGAAAACAAGTAGATCTCTTTATGACGATATGTATGCGTAGATTAATAGAGCATTGATATGTCTACCGGATGTGTCTCTATCAATAAGAGGCTCTCCATACTAATTGGCGACGAAAGATAATACGAAAAGCGTTTGTAAAAACCCCCAGGCGCCCTTAAAGTATGTTTCGAAAATCTGCTCGCACCTTTGATGGCTAATAATAAGCTATTTCAGGCATCGATGGGCCTGACGTTCTACGGCGTCCTCGGAATTTATTGCACTCACCATTGACGACGGACCATCTTATTAAGTATACGGATGAATTTATGCACATCCTACATTACAACGTTGAAACAGCGACGTTCTTCGTTGATGGGCCACAAGTCAACGAACATGAGAAGATAGTACCAAGTCTTGTATCGTTAGGCACGATGAGCCTTCGCGCCTCCAGGACACAGCGGATTTCGAGGATCAGATCCCTTTCGTGGAACGGAACATCGATGGGGCATATACTGCGGTTGGAATCAAATATTCTCGTCAGTGTCTTCGACCAGGCGCCGGCTTCTCGAATGAGGAGGCGCTAGATGCTGCCCAAAATTGGCTCTCGACTGGTCCTTCAGAGTATCTACGTATACGATCCTCAAAGTCCCCTTTGGCGTATCAATGCCCGCTACACTATACGTATGATCAGGCCCAGTGAGATCGTCATCTGTCGTGACAGAAGAAGCTGGGCGGCTTCCATGCTGCGAAATGTGTCTCTTCAAATCCCGACGAAGAGGTTACCGCATAATCACCCTCACTAGGCTATTGCAAGAGGCCCATTGTAGTCATGCTGGTACACTCCTCGTGCAACTGTGGGCCGTTGGTTGACCATAGCCCCCTTTTTATGGGGGAAAACTTAGGCCGGGTTGCTCTAAGACGCAAACCTTAGCCTAAGTATGGTTCGGAAGCAACTCCTAGAAGTACTCTGACAATGCGCTTACAGGAACGTTGTGGGGCACCGACGATTTATGCAAAACCCCCAAATTCTGGCTTCGACGACGACGCCTGGACCAAGTGAAGATTATGTTGCAGGTTCTCGCGATTAGCGAGTCACGACTTACCCGTAAGGGGCCACCCAGGCTCGGCCACGGTCGTTTTCGGCACGACACTAACACCAAGTTTCTTCCCAATTGGGATCTCGGCTTGAGCCCGATACCGATTTCATGCGGTATGCTCTGCGTCCTACCCCTGTTCCACCATGTCGCCGACCGCCAGCCTGGCACATCAGTCCAGAACGTGGCACACGATAACCGCCTTCCTCCTGGACCTGACGATTGACGACCCGGCACCATGGCCCAAATTGCGCGCCCGCTGCCAATAATGGCATCAGTCCCTTCCAACATAAGTAAGAAGTAAGAACACTCGAAGCTCTCCCCTCTCATTCCCACCATGGCGCCTCACCGAGCTGTCAGTTTTCCCCTTTCACGAGTCGACGAAGTAGTAAGGGAATCACCCTTCAAAATCCACAAGGCCGATGTTGCAAAGCTCGGCGCCTGCGATGCCTTCCACATTATTCGTAGTATACTCGCGAAACAGCAGGATTCAGAGTAAGATCCCTATTTCCTAACCACCTCTCCACGTCTTCTCCTCTCTGACACTTCGCAGCTTCTGCGAGCACCACGAGCCCATCAGTGCCCACGAGAAAGAAGCCTGGCTGCTCCAGCGAGACATCACCCATGCCTTGGTCCTGCCCATCCTCCAAATCTTCCGGCATGCCGCGAGCGTCGCCAAGTCCATGCTTGGGAGCCGGAACATTTTCGATCTAGAGCTCGTCTTTCGCGGAGAAGCTCGAGGTGCTTTCTCCTGGCTGCATTGCTTCATTGCCGAAGACGAGGATTGGTGTCTTACGAGAGGATGTCCTGGTATGCCTTCCAACCTCCCTCCCTCCCTACCTATCAATCTCAATCCGCTCATCATCCGGTACATAGCCTGCATCGTCTCCAAAGTCTTAGAAGCCGAACCCACCATCCGCATCATCCTTGTCGCCTGCCGCCTCTCCTCATCCCTCCGCCAGGCCCACACACACCCAGGCCCCAACCTCAACCTTCCCGCGCTCGACTTCTGGCTTTCCTCTCTCCGCGCCGCCCTCAATGAAGACCCCTTCTGGGGCCCTGACTTCCGACAGCATCTTGAGAACAAAGCCGAGATCCTCGAGAAGGGCATTCGAAGCTTAGTGCAGCAATGCTTGGAGCTGGAAGAGCTGGTCGCCACCACCAAAACCGAGGCCGCGGCTGCTGTACCCGTGAAGACCCATCGCTATGCGTCTAGCAAACCGACGGGCTTGCGGATGTCGAAACTTGCGGAGAGGCAGACGTCGGTGGTGGAGGAGGAGAATGGATGGATGCAGAGGGTTGTGCTGGGGTGCTGGACGACGTTGCTGGCGGACGCGGCGAGGGCGAGAAGGAAAGCATCGGTCTCCAAGGGCGCCGTGCACCAAACTTCGAGGGCTCGTTGCTTGACCTCTTGAATCGACGATATTCCGACATGTATTACTATTGATGGGACTAAGGGATGGGGTAAGGCATTGGTGGGAGGCAATATTGCGAGCGAAGGCGCTGATGCGATGGTCTTGGGCCACGAGGGATGATCAAGGATACAGGATAGATGGGGTTGATGGAGGTTGGGTCACGATGGGCAGGAACTAAGGTAGATGAGTAGACGTTTGCGTCTCTCTTGGTTTTTCACACTGTACACTACTCCTTATGCACTTTAATTATTACATGGATTCATTCACTTCATTCCCCAAAACCAACGCCATAGCCTGCCTGGTCCATCGACTGTTTTAGTAACCCCTGAAGCCCTACTCCTACGTTCTTAGCGTTTTCTCAATATCCCTCTCAATCTCTCCAGATACCCCATCCAGCCATGCCTCACCCTGCAGAAGCGATTTCCCACGCTCCCGTACAGCACATGCAAGCAGCTTGGATGCATCAGTCACTCATCACTAACAGCACCGAGTCGAACGTCGTTATCATTTCTGGGAGATCCCTTGTAGGAACGACAGCCATCGCCTCCCCCTCGTCACCGATGTCACATTTCCCGCAATAGCCAAGATCACGCTTCCAGCACCTGTCGCTCGGTACCACTGACCAACCCAACTTAATCATACGAATAACATCCATAGCAACAGCGTCCTC